>Ga0102593_1000317_pt1 | contig 97119 bp, 88 predicted proteins | sample AraplaCol_mMS_r2_2_FD_76862 | JGI IMG/M metagenome (GOLD analysis project Ga0102593, IMG submission 76862) | Arabidopsis root microbial communities from North Carolina, USA - plate scrape MF_Col_mMS_r2 (SPADES assembly) (version 2) | ecosystem: Host-associated > Plants > Roots > Endosphere...
GCCTGCTACGACCGCCTGCTGGCTGTTGGCAAGCGCAAGAAAGTCGCTCTGGTCGCTTGCATGCGCAAGCTGCTGACCATGCTCAATGCCATCGCAAAGCATGGCTCTACTTGGGACTCGACTATGCATATCGCTTGACTGCCAAGACGGTTGCTCATCGGCCACCTGGCCGCGCAGGGTCACCACGCCGTCCTTGACGCACACGTCGACGTCGCAGCCGTTGACGGCGGGGTCCCAGTTGAGTTGGGCGAAGACGTCGTGCCTGAGTTGTATGTCGGGGTTCATGGTCGTTCTCTTTGGTGATTGAGCACGGGCGTCACTTGCCTTCGGAGGCCGGGGGGCGGGCCTTGTGTTTCGCCGCTTCGAGCGTGCGCGCCGAGGCGTCGGCGACCGCGCGGGCGGCCGAGCGCATGGCTTCCTCCGCCTTGTCGAGCGCCTCGCGCGTGGCCTGCGCTGCCTTCTCGGCTTCTTCCTTGCCGGCCTGCGCGGACCGGCTCACCGATTCCTCGGCTCGTGCGAGGGCCTCCCTGGATGCCTGGGCCGCTTTCTTGCTTTCTTCCTGGGCAGTACGCGCGGCGTCCTTGCCATCGTCGAGCGCCTTGGCCGCCGATGCGGCTGCCTTTTCTTCCAGGCGCGTCGCCGCCTCGGCCGCCTTTCGCGCGGCCTGACGGATGCCCTCGGCCAGGGCTTTCGATACCTTGCCGGCCGTGGCCTTGCTCTTGTCGGCGGCGGACCTGGCGGCATTCATTGCCTGACGGGCAGCCTTTTCCGCGTCGCGCGCGGCCCGGCCGGCTTCCGCTCGCGTCGCGTCACCCGCTTTCTGCGCCGCGCTCTCTGGCGGACTGAGCTTTCCGGGTGCTGTGTAGTCGGCGGCGAATGCGCAAGCGCCGGCGGCGAGGGTCGCGGACGCCAGCAGGTTGCGGAGTGTGTTGGAGGTCATGCTTCTTCCAGAGGGTTGGCGTGGTGGTGTGTTCGGGGATGCGCCTTCAGCCTGGCGTCGTCTTGGTGCGCACAAGCAACACGGGCACGGGGCTGCTTCGCGCCACCCGGTCGGCATCGCTGCCGAGCGCCAGCCGGCTGAGGCCGCGGCGGCCATGGGTTCCCATCACGATCAGGTCGCAAGAGGCCTTCGCGGCCTCTTCGGTCACGACTTCGGCGATTCGCTCCTGCGTGACTTCGCGCAGCACGGTCTCGGCCTCGACCCCGGCGGCTGTCGCCCTGGCCTGGGCGCGCGCGAGGAGCGATTCGCCGTATTCGCGCGCCTTCTGCATGCCTGCCTCGAAGCTGGAGACGCTCGACATCTCCATCAGCATCGGGAAGTCGTTGACCACGTGAAGCAGGCGTAGCCTGCTTCCGAGTTCGCCGGCAAGTCGGATGGCTTCCTGCAGGCCGTCGTCGGCCGTAGGACTACCATCCAGCGGAACCAGCACGTGCTTGTAGACGGACATGGGTTTCTCCTCGGGCCGCTTGCAACGGATGCCTGCCGCCGGCCCCGGCGCGACGGGCAGCCAGATTCTTCCGTTGCCTGCCGGCATCGGCCTTGCGCCACATCAACATCGCCACGGCCCCGCCGGCGGCTTGATGTGTGTCAAGCCGCGCAGCATCCGCGCATGGAGACTGCACCCGAATCTCCATCTACCGAGCACGACCGGACGCCGCAATGTCTCCCCGAATCCTTGTGCCGCTGGACAGCAGCAGCGCCTCGCTGCGAGGACTTGACGAGGCCATCCACCTTGCGGTGCACGGCGGCTGCGCATTGCGGCTCGTGCACGTCGTGGAAACCGCGAGATACGCTGGCGGCAGCAAACCTGCCGGCGCGGACCTGATTCCGTGGATGGAGCGGGCCGGCGCGCAGATCCTGCAGCTGGGGCGAGCGCGAGCCGAAGCTGCCGGGGTTCCGGCCCAGACGCTGCTCTTCACGGCGCGGACGGAGTGCGCCGCGGACATCGTCATCGAGCAGGCCATGGCCTGGGGTGCCGGACTGGTCGTGATCGGCTCGAGCGGGCAGGGCCATGGCCTCGGGCAAGCCGTGCAGGCCGCCGGCGCGATTCCGGTGCATCTGGTGACGTGCGCCGCGCAGGCGGGAAAGACCGGCGATGCGTCGGCGGACGACGATGTCGCAGCTGCAGCCTGAGTCGCCTCGCCTGGCATGGTCCGCACGGTTGTGGAAGACCGTCAGGCCCCGCATCGCCATTGCGCTTTTCGCGGTGGTCGCGATCGCGGTCGGTGCGTGGCTGGGGACGCGCTTTTTACTGGGGCCGAGCGTGGACGCGACGGTGGTGGTGCGGCGCGACTTCGTGCAGTCGGTGGTCGCCAGCGGGCATGTGGAGGCGCCGCATCGCGTGAACATCGGTGTCCAGGTCACGGGCGTGGTCAAGAGAGTGCCTGTGGCGGAGGGCCAGCATGTTCGCGCGGGGCAGGTACTCATCGAACTCGACAGCGCGGAATGGTCGGCCGCGCTCGCACAGGCCGAAGCCGCCGTGTCCCAGGCGAGGGCGCGGCTGCGGCAGCTGCGCGAGGTGCAGGCGCCGGTGGCGGCGCAGACCGTGCGCCAAGCCGAGATCAACCTGGACAACGCGCGAGCCCAGCTGCGTCGCAACACGGACCTGTTCCGCCAAGGCTTCGTGGGGCAGGCCTCGCTGGACGAGCTGCGCAAGGTGGTGGATCTCGCCGAATCGCAGCTTCGGGCGAATCGTAGCCAGTTCGAAAGCGCGCGCGAGGGCGGCAGCGACCACGCCATGGCCGAGACCGCGCTCGCGCAGGCGATGGCGGGCGCGGCCGTGGCCCGCTCCCGCCTCGTCTACGCCACGGTCGCCGCGCCGGTGGAGGGAACGTTGATCGACCGCGCGGTGGAGCCTGGCGACGTGGTGCAGCCGGGCAAGGCGCTGATGGTGCTGTCGCCGGCCGGCAAGACGCAGCTGGTGGTGCAGATCGACGAGAAGAACCTCCAGATGCTCGCACCGGGCCAGAAGGCCATCGCCTCGGCCGACGCCTATCCGGGCCAACGAATGCTCGCCGAGCTGGTCTACATCAATCCAGGCGTGGACGTGCAGCGCGGCTCCGTCGAGGTGAAGCTCGATGTCCCGCAGGCGCCGGCCTACCTGCGCCAGGACATGACCGTGTCGGTCGACATCCAGGTCGCGCAGCGGCAGCAGGCGGTGCTGGTGCCGACCGATGCTCTGCACGACGCGGACCTCGCCTCGGCGTGGGTGCTGAAGGTCGAGGGCCGCCATGCGCGGCGCCAGCCGGTGCGGCTGGGCCTTCGCGCCAGCGGCTTCGCCGAGGTGCTCGACGGGCTGCGCCCTGGCGACCTGGTGCTGCCGGCGAAGGCGCCGGGCGTCGCAGACGGCTCGCGCCTGCGCGCGATCGCCGTGCAGCCGCCGGACACGCGCGCGCCATCGCCGTGAAGCGCCGAAGCCATGAAGAGCCGCTGGCTGCCCTTCGAATGGATCGTGGCGATCCGCTTCCTGCGCGAAGGACGGATGCAGACGCTGTTCATCGTGGCCGGCATCGCGATCGGCGTGGCCGTGATCGTGTTCATGTCGGCGCTGCTCACGGGGCTGCAGTCCAACTTCGTGCGCCGCGTGCTCACGGCGCAGTCCCAGATCCAGCTGCTGCCGCCGAAGGAGGTGGCGCGTCGGCTCGGGGCGGGCAGCGCGGGCGGTGCTCTCGAGGATGCCGTGGTGCAGGCACCGCTGCAGAGGCTCAAGTCGATCGACCAGTGGCAGTTGGTGGCGGCGCAGGTTCGCGCCATGCCGGATGTGGAGGTGGTTGCGCCCACCGCGAGCGGTTCCGCGCTCGCGATCCGCGGCGAGGCGAGCCGCGCGGTCTCGGTCAATGGCATCGATCCGGCGCAGTACTTCCTCATCGTAACCCTGCCCGAGAAGATCGTGCGCGGCAGCACGCGCCTCACGCCTGGCGACATCCTGATCGGCACCGACCTCGCGAGCGACCTGGGCGTGGGCGTGGGCGACAAGCTGCGGGTGTCGTCGGCCAGCGGCGGCGGCCAGACGCTCATGGTGACCGGCCTGTTCGACCTGGGCAGCAAGCCCGCCAACCAGCGCACCACCTTCGTGGCGCTGCGCACGGCGCAGAGCCTGCTGGGCCTCGTGGGCGGCGTCTCCAGCCTCGAGGTGAAGGTCAGGGACATCTACGCCGCCGATGCCATCGCGCAGCGCATCACCGCGGCCACCGGCGTGGAGGCCGACAGCTGGATCGCCACCAACGCGCAGTTCTTCACCGCGGTGCAGGCGCAGAAGACCTCGAACACCACCATCCGCTTCTTCGTCGGGCTGTCGGTGGCCTTCGGCATCGCCAGCGTGCTGGTGGTGTCGGTCGTGCAGAAGTCGCGGGAGATCGGCATCCTGCGCGCGATGGGCATCTCCCGCGGCCAGGTGCTGCGGGTGTTCCTGCTGCAGGGCGGGCTGCTGGGACTGCTCGGTTCCCTCGGCGGTGCCGGCATGGGGCTGGTGGCGCTGCTGCTGTGGCAGCGCTATGCGCTCAACCCCGACGGCACGCCGCTCTTTCCGCTGGCCATCGATCCCGGCCTGTTCGTGGCGTCGCTGCTGCTGGCCACGCTGATGGGGCTGGCGGCGGCGTTCGCGCCGGCGCTGCGCGCGGCGCGGCTGGACCCCGTGGTGGCGATCCGTGGCTGAACCGGTCGTCAGCCTGCGCGACGTGCGCAAGGCCTTCAACCTGGGGCTGCCGAACGAAACGCAGGTGCTCCACGGCATTGATCTCACGTTGGCGCGCGGCGAGTTTTGCGCGGTCATGGGTCCCTCGGGGTCGGGCAAGAGCACGCTGCTGAACATCGTCGGCCTGCTCGACCGGCCCACCAGCGGGTCGTTGCGCATCGGCGGCGAGGAGACCCGCCTGCTCGACGAGCGCGCGCTCACGCGGCTGCGCGGACACAACATCGGCTTCATCTTCCAGTACCACAACCTGCTTGCCGGCTTCACCGCGCTGGAGAACGTGGCCATGCCGATGCTCGGCGACGCCGGCTTCTTCAGGGACGACATGGCGCAGCGCGCGGCCGCGCTGCTGGAGAGCGTGGGTTTGGCTAAATGGCGCGACAGCATGGTCACCCAGCTCAGCGGCGGCCAGCAGCAGCGCGTGGCCGTGGCGCGCTCCCTGGCGATGGACCCGCCGCTGCTGCTCGCGGACGAGCCCACGGGCAATCTCGACACGAAGTCGGCGGATGCCGTCTTCCAGCTGCTGCGCAAGGCCAACCGCGAGCGCGGCATGGCGGTGCTCTTCGTCACGCACAACCCCGAGCTGGCCGGGCGCTGCGACCGCATCATCCAGGTGGTGGACGGCATGATCCGCGATTGATGCACGTCAATCCGAAGGCCGCTGCGATGCCCAGAATGGATGCGTGAAGAGCATGTCGGCACGGCGGTCGCAGACGCAGCCCCGTGCGGCAAGGAGCCAGCGTGTACCGACGAATACTCGTTCCCATAGACGGCAGCCCGGCATCGGCCCAGGGCATCGAGGAGGCGATCCGCCTTGCTCGCCCGATGAGAAGCCGGGTGCGGCTGCTCCATGCCATCGACGATCTCTCGGTTTCACACGCCGGTTTTGCCCGTGACAGGTCGCCCGAGCTGCGCGCCGAAGCCGCGCGCATGCTGGCGCGAAGCGCCGAGCGTGTGCGTTCCGCCGGCGTCGAGGTCGACACTGTGCTCTACAACGAAGCGGACGGCACCGTGGCCAGCCTCGTCGCGGATGAGGCAAGGGGATGGCACGCCGACCTGATCATTGCCGGCACCCGAGGCCGGCGAGGCCTCGGGCAGCTGCTGCTGGGAAGCAGCACCGAGCGGATCGTACGCGGCACCGGCGTTCCCGTGCTGCTGGTGCACGCGGCCGCGGGCGAGCAGACGGCCGCGGGGTAGCGTCAGCCCCGTGGCACGCGGTGCTCGATGAGTTCGAAGATGCCCATGCCCGCGAGCATCGCGAGCACGAAGACGAAGGCCTTGCCCTCGCCCATGCCCAGGGCGACGAGGCCTGGGCCCGGGCAGAAGCCGGCGATGCCCCAGCCCACCCCGAAGATCAGGCTGCCCATGACCAGGCGCCGGTCGATCTCGCGCGCGGACGGCAGGCGCATCGCCGTGCCCAGGAGCGACACGCTGCGCCGCTTGGCCGCCAGGAACGCCAACGATCCGACGGCAATGGCGCCCGCCATGACGAAGGCCAGGGAAGGGTCCCAGTGGCCGGCGAGGTCCAGGAAACCGAGCACCTTGGCCGGATTGGCCATGCCCGAGACGATGAGGCCGAGCCCGAAGACGAGGCCGGAGAGCAGCGAGGCGAGGGCGATCATGGCGTTCTCCCGTCAGAAGCCCAGCAGATGGCGCACCACGAATACCGTGGCGAAGCCCGCGCCCATGAACGCGACCGTGGCCACGAGCGAGCGCGGCGACAAGCGGGAGAGTCCGCAGACGCCATGGCCGCTGGTGCATCCGGAGCCGTATCGCGTCCCCAGGCCGACGAGCAGTCCGGCCAGCACCAGCGTGCCGAAGCCTGCCTCTATCTGCGGGCGGGGCAGCACCGCGAAGAGCAGGTAGACCGACGGCGCGCCCACGAGCCCGAGCACGAAGGCGGCGCGCCAGCCGATGTCGCCCTTCGAGGGCCTCAGCAGGCCCCCCAGCACACCGCTGATGCCCGCGATGCGTCCGTTGAGCAGCACGAACATCGCCGTGGCGAGGCCGATGAGTGCGCCGCCCGCCAGCGAGGCGAGGGGCGTGAAGTGGTTCCAGTCGATGGACATCATTTCTCCTGTGGGCAGTAAAGGCGATAGAGCACGGCGAGGATCTCCATGAGCGCAGGGTCGGCCACGCTGTAGAAGATGTTCTTGCCTTCGCGGCGGGTGTCGACCACGCCTTCGTTGCGCAGCACGCCCAGCTGCTGCGACAGCGTGGGCTGGTGGATGCCCAGCGTCTGCTCGAGCTCGCTCACGCACATCTCGCCCTGCGAGAGCTGGCACAGCAGCAGCAGCCGGTCTTCGTTGGCCAACAGCTTGAGCGCCGTGACCGCCTTGCCGGCGGCACCGCGCAGCACTTCGGGATCGATGGCGAGGGTGGATTTCTTCACGGGACGGGTTGACGTTTTCGGTCCAAATATTATATTTAAATATATATTGTTTGTCCCGGGAACCGCCATGACCGCACGCACAACCATCCAGGGTTTTTTCGATCCCGCCACGGGCACGGTGTCCTATGTGGTGTGGGAGCACGTGGGCAAGCATGCCGCGGTCATCGATCCGGTGCTCGACTACGATTTCAAGTCGGGCCACACCGGCACCGCCTCGGCTGACAGGCTGCTGGACTACCTGCGCGAGCACGCGCTGCAACTTGACTGGATCCTGGAGACGCACGCGCACGCCGACCACCTGTCCGGCGCGCGCCATGTGCAGCAGCATGCAGGCGGAAAGATCGCCATCGGCGAGAACATCCGCATCGTCCAAGCCACCTTCGGCAAGCTCTTCAACTTCGAGCGCGCCTTCCTGCCCGACGGCAGCCAGTTCGACCATCTTTTCAAGGACGGCGAGGTCTTCCGTATCGGCGGGGTGGAGGTCACCGCCTGGCTGGTGCCGGGCCACACGCCCGCGGACATGGCCTACCTGGTCGATGGCGCCGTCTTCGTCGGCGACACGCTCTTCATGCCCGACCTCGGCAGCGCACGCGCCGACTTCCCCGGCGGCGACGCCCGCCAGCTCTACGCGTCGATGCGCAGGCTGCTGCAGCTGCCGCCCGAGACCGCCATGTACGTCTGCCACGACTATCCGCCAGCGTCGAGGCAGCCCGGCTGGCAGACCACCGTGGCGCAGCAGCGTGCGCACAACATCCATGTGCGCGACGGCATCGGCGCCGACGAGTTTGTGGCGATGCGCACCGCGCGCGACGCGACGCTGGACATGCCCACGCTGATCCTGCCTTCGATCCAGGTGAACGTGCGCGGCGGCCGTCTGCCGCCTGCCGACGACAACGGCGTCGCTTACCTGCGCATCCCGGTGAATGCGCTTCCCGCGCACCGGCATCCGACGCGCGGATAGCGGCCCGCCGCCATCGGCGCGCAGGTCAGTGCGTCTCGGTCAGCTGATCGAGGATCGCCGGGTTCTCCAGCGTCGACACGTCCTGCGCGATCGCCTCGCCCCTGGCGACCGAGCGCAGCAGGCGCCGCATGATCTTGCCGCTGCGTGTCTTGGGCAGGTTCTCGGCGAATCGGATCTCCCGGGGCTTGGCGATGGGGCCTATCTCCTTGCCGATCCACGCGCGCAGTTCCGCGGCCAGCCGGTCCGCCTCCTGACCTGCGGGGCGCGGCTGCTTGAGCACCACGAACGCGCAGATCGCCTCCCCCGTGGTCTCGTCGGGGCGGCCGACCACCGCGGCTTCGGCCACGAGCGCCGTACAGGCCACGAGCGCCGATTCGATCTCCATCGTGCCCATGCGGTGGCCGCTGACGTTGAGCACGTCGTCGATGCGCCCGCCGATGGTGAAGTAGCGCGTGAGCCTGTCGCGCGCGGCGCCGTCGCCGGCTAGGTAGCAGCCGCGCAGCTCCGGCGGAAAGTAGCTCGACCGGTAGCGCGCATCGTCGCCCCACACCGCGCGGATCATGCTTGGCCAGGGCTTCTTGATGACCAGCAGGCCGCTCTCGCCGTCGGGCACGTCGTTGCCGGTTTCGTCGACGATGGCGGCCTCGATGCCCGGGAAGGGCAGGGTGCACGACCCCGGCACGAGGTCGGTGGCGCCGGGCAGCGGCGTGATCATGTGGCCGCCGGTCTCGGTCTGCCACCAGGTGTCGAGCACCGGGCAGCGCCCGCCGCCCACGTTCAGGCGATACCACTCCCAGGCGGCGGGGTTGATCGGCTCGCCGACCGAACCCAGCACGCGCAGGCTGCCGAGGTCATGACGATCGGGGTGCACGGCCGGGTTGCCCTCGGCCGCCTTGATGAGCGACCGGATGGCGGTGGGGGCCGTGTAGAAGACCGTGACGCGGTGCCGTTCGATCATCTGCCAGAAGCGTCCCGCGTCGGGATAGGTGGGCACGCCCTCGAACACCACCTGCGTCGCGCCGACGGCCAGCGGGCCGTAGGCGATGTAGGTGTGGCCCGTGACCCAGCCGATGTCGGCCGTGCACCAGAACACGTCGTCGTCGTGCATGTCGAAGGTCCATTTCGTGGTGAGCGCCGCATGCAGCAGGTAGCCCCCGCTGCAGTGCTGCACGCCCTTGGGCTTGCCGGTCGAGCCCGAGGTGTAGAGCAGGAACAGCGGGTGCTCGGCGCCGACCCACTCGGGCTCGCAGATGTCGCTGCGGGTCTGCGTGAGCTCGTGCATCCAGACGTCGCGCGGCGTCCAGTCGATGGGCTCGCCGGTGCGCCGATGGACGATGACCGAGCGCACCGCCTCGCAGCCGCCGAGCGCGAGCGCCTCGTCGACCAGCGCCTTCAGCGGCAGCCGCTTGCCCCCGCGGACCTGCTGGTCGGCGGTGACGATCACCGTGGCGCCGGTATCCGCGACCCGGTCGCGCAGCGCATGCGCGGAGAAGCCGCCGAACACCACCGAATGCACCGCGCCTAGCCGTGCGCAGGCCTGCATCGCCACCACCCCTTCGACCGACATCGGCATGTAGATGATGACTCGGTCGCCCTTGCTCACGCCGAGCGACTTCAGCGCGTTGGCCATGCGGCAGGTCTGCGCCAGCAGCTGCGCGTAGGTCGTGCGGGTGACCTGGCCGTCGTCCGACTCGAAGACGATCGCCACCTTGTCGCCCCGGCCGCCGGTCACCTGGCGGTCCAGGCAGTTCCACGAGACGTTGAGCGTGCCGTCCTCGAACCACCGGTAGTGAGGTGCGTCGCTGCTGTCCAGCACCTTGGTGAAAGGCGTCTTCCACTCGACGAATTCGCGTGCCAGGCGGGCCCAGTAGCCCTCGTAGTCGGCTTGCGCCTCGGCCACCAGCGCGTCGTAGGCGGCGCGGCCCGCGACATGGGCATTGCGCGCGAGCGCCGGCGGCGGCGCATAGGTGGGCAGGCGGGGCTGGAGATCGGGAGCGTTCATGTCTCGTGTCCTTGGATGTGGGTGCGAGATCTTTGCCGGCGCACAAGAGGAAAAGCTTGCGCCAGCGCAAGCCTCGCACTGGCGCGAGCGTTCCTAATGCGCCCATCGCAACAAGGAGACGCCATGAAAGACGAACTGGCTGCGCGCATCGCGGCCGATCCGAAGTACCAGCAGCTCAAGCGCCGGCGCGACCGCTTCGGCTGGACCCTCGCGGCGCTGATGCTCGTCGCCTACTACGGCTTCGTGCTGCTGGTGGCCTTCGACAAGGACTTCCTGGCGCGGCGCATCGGCGACGGTGTCATGACCCTGGGCATGCCCATCGGGTTCGGCGTGATCGTCTTCACCGTGGCGATCACCGGCTACTACGTCCGCCGCGCCAACGCCGAGTTCGACGCGCTCTCGGACGCCGTGGTCAAGGCCGTGAAAGGGAACAAGCCGTGAACGCACCTTTCGCAAGCATCCTGCGCGCGCGCTTCGCCGTGCTCCTGTGCGTGCTGTCGGCTGTTGGCGCGGCTGCCCACGCGGCCGGCGCCGACCTGGGCCAGCTGCAGAAGCAGGCCACCAACTGGACCGCCATCGGCATGTTCGGCCTCTTCGTGGTGGCGACCCTCTTCATCACCAAGTGGGCCGCCGCGCGCACCCGTTCCGCGTCCGACTTCTACACGGCCGGCGGCGGCATCACGGGTTTCCAGAATGGCCTCGCGATCGCCGGCGACTACATGTCCGCTGCGTCGTTCCTCGGCATCTCGGCTGCGGTGATGGCCTCCGGCTACGACGGGCTGATCTACTCCATCGGCTTCCTCGTGGGCTGGCCGGTCATCACCTTCCTGATGGCGGAGCGCCTGCGCAACCTCGGCAAGTTCACCTTCGCCGACGTCGCGGCCTTCCGCTTCGAGCAGACGCCGATCCGCATCTTCGCGGCCTCCGGCACGCTGGTGGTGGTCGCGTTCTACCTGATCGCGCAGATGGTGGGCGCCGGGCAGCTGATCAAGCTGTTGTTCGGCCTCGAGTACTGGGTGGCGGTGGTCATCGTGGGCTCGCTCATGATGGTCTACGTGCTCTTCGGCGGCATGACGGCCACAACCTGGGTGCAGATCATCAAGGCCGGTCTGCTGCTGGGCGGCGCGAGCTTCATGGCGATCTCGGTGCTCTGGCACTTCGGCTTCAGCCCCGAGGCGATGTTCGCGGGCGCGGTCAAGGTCAAGACCGACCTGGCGATGAAGGACGGCAAGGCCGCCGAGGTGGCCGCGAGCATCGGCCAATCGATCATGGGGCCGGGCAACTTCGTGAAGGACCCCGTCTCGGCCATCTCCTTCGGCATGGCGCTCATGTTCGGCACGGCCGGTCTGCCCCACATCCTGATGCGCTTCTTCACCGTGCCTAGCGCGAAGGAAGCGCGCAAGTCGGTCATGTGGGCGACCGGATGGATCGGCTACTTCTACCTGCTGACCTTCATCATCGGCTTCGGCGCCATCACCTTCGTACTGACGAACCCCGACTTCCTCGATGCGAAGGGCGCGCTCAAGGGCGGCGGCAACATGGCGGCCATCCATCTGGCGAGCGCGGTGGGCGGCAACGTGTTCCTCGGCTTCATCTCGGCGGTGGCCTTCGCCACGATCCTGGCCGTGGTGGCGGGCCTCACGCTTTCGGGCGCATCGGCCGTCTCCCACGACCTGTACGCCACCGTCATCAGGAATGGCGACGCCGGCAGCGCGGCGGAGCTGCGGGTGTCCAAGATCACCACGCTGGCGCTGGGCGCGCTGGCGGTGCTGCTGGGTATCGTGTTCGAGAAGCAGAACATCGCCTTCATGGTGTCGCTGGCCTTCGCCATCGCGGCCTCGGCCAATTTCCCCGTGCTCTTCATGTCGGTGCTCTGGAAGGGCTGCACCACGCGCGGGGCGGTGATCGGCGGCTTCCTCGGCCTGGTGTCCTCGGTGGCCCTCACGGTGGTGTCACCCTCGGTGTGGGAGGCCACGTTCGGCCATCCGGCCGGCTCCTCGCTGTTCCCGTACACCTCGCCGTGCCTGTTCTCGATGACCATCGCCTTCGTGGGCATCTGGCTGTTCTCGGTGCTCGACCGCAGCGCGCGCGCACAGGTCGACCGCGGCGGCTTCCTGGCACAGCAGGTGCGCTCGGAGACCGGCATCGGGGCGCACGGGCCCAGCGGGCATTGAGCCCGGGGTGCGTCGGAGGGCCTCGCGCCCTTCGGCGCCGGTGTCCAGGTCGCCCGCTAGGTCGCCCGGACCGCTCACCCAGCTCAGTCGGCGCCGATCAGCACCTTGACATGCGCGGCCGCGCTGCGCGCCAGGGCACTCAGCGCGTAGCCGCCCTCCAGGCACGAGACGACGCGCCCGCCGCAATGGCGCCGCGCAACCTCCATGATCTCGCGGGTGACCCAGGCGTAGTCGCGCTCCACCAGGCCGAGATTGCCCATGTCGTCCTCCCGGTGCCCGTCGAAACCTGCCGAGACGTAGATGAGCTCGGGGGTGAAGGCATCGAGGGCCGGCAGCCAGTGCTGCGCGACGGCCGCTTTGAACGCATCGCCGCCCGAGCGCGGGGGCAGCCCGATGTTCACCATCCGCGGGCCGTTGTCGTCCTCGCCCGAGAAGGGATAGAGGCCCTGCTCGAAGATGGAGCACATGAGCACGCGCTCGTCGTCGCGGAAGATGTCGGCGCTGCCGTTGCCGTGGTGCACGTCGAAGTCGATCAGGGCCACGCGCTTCAGGCCGTGCGCGTCGAGCGCGTGGCGCATGCCCACCGCCACGTTGTTGAAGAAGCAGAAACCCATGGCGGCGTCGCGCGTGGCGTGATGGCCGGGCGGACGCACGTTGCAGAAGGCCGTGGGCGCTTCGCCCGCCAGGACCAGGTCGGTGGCGAGCACCGCCGCCCCCGCGGCGCGCAGCGCGGCCTGCAGGGTGTGCGGGTTCATCACGGTGTCGGGGTCGACGAAGCGGTGACCCTCGGTGGGCGCCATCGCCATGAGTTCGCGCACGTACGACATCGTGTGTGCGCGAGCCAGTTGGGTGCGCGTGGCGAGCGGGGCGTCGTGAGGAGCCATGTAATCCAGCAGCCCCGCGATCAGCAGCCGGTCGTGGATCGCGGCAAGCCGCTCGGGGCATTCCGGATGGCCCGCGCCCATGTCGTGGCGCGCGCAGTCCGCGTGGGTGATGTAGGCGCTCAGCATGCGGGCTCCTTCGCTCCCTTTCCCCTTCGAAGGCGGGGCAGCCCGCGCGGGGAGCCCGCTGTCGGCGGCGCCAGGGCGCAGTGGCTACTGGATCTTCAGCGTGGTGCGGGCCGCGCCTTCGCGCTTGGGCAGCGTCAGGTGCAGCACGCCGTCCTCGAGCTTCGCCACGGCGGTCTTGTCGTCGACTTCGCTGGCCAGCGAGAAGCCGCGCGACATGCTGCCGCGATAGGTCTCGCGGACGATGGAGCGGCCTTGCTTCTTTTCCTCGTCCTTTCTGACTTCGGCCGAGATCGAGACGTAGCTGCCGTCGATGGAGACGCGCACGTCTTCCTTCTTGGCGCCGGGAATCTCGGCGGTGACGAGGTATTCCTTGTCGTTCTCGTTGATGTCGAGCCGGATGTCGGCCGGCAGTTCGGCTTCGTCGATCAGCTGCAGCGGACGCGCCCAGCGGCGCAGCATGTCGGGAAAGAGGTTCTCGATGCGGTCCAGGCGGGACAGTGCGGTGTTCATGCGCTTTGCTCCATGAGTGGGTTGAGGGAACTTCAATCTAGGCGCGTGCAGCGGGATGTCCGTTGCGCTGGATCAAGCGCGCTGGCTGTCGACGCGAGACGATGCAGGGCCGACGTTTGCCACCGCTCGAAGGAGAGTTCCATGCGCACGATTTCCATCGCCTGCAAGGCTTGCCGCATGTCGGGGCGCGGTGCCACGGCCGCGCTCGCCCTGTCGCTGTGCCTGGGACCGCACGGCAGTCCTGCCCGGGCCCAGTCCCGGGGCGAGTTGCTCTACAACACCAATTGCGTCGCCTGTCACAACGAGAAGATGCACTGGCGCGGCAGGAAGCTGGTCAACGACTGGGACAGCCTTGAGGAACAGGTGCGGCGCTGGCAGCGGGCCTCCTCGCTGGGCTGGCGCGACCAAGACGTCATGGAGGTCGCTCGCTATCTGAACGACCGTTTCTACGGCTTCACGCCGCCGAGCGCGACCAGCCTGCTCAAGCCCTCAGTTGCAGCACCATCCGGCGCAGACCCGACGAGGACGGCTCCGCCGGATCGGCCCTGAAACCCATCGCGGCGGCGAGCTTGAGCATGCGGGTGTTCTCGCGCAGCACGATTCCGACCAGCCGTGCGGTGCCGCGGCTGCGCGCATGCTCGATCAACTGCTCGAACAAGACCGCGCCAAGCCCCTTGCCCTTGAGGTCGGAGCGCACGACGATGGCGAATTCGGCTTCGATGTTGTCGGGGTCGCTCACTGTGCGGGCCACGCCCAGTGTCCTGGCGTTGCCTTGCTCGTCGACGTCCTCGGCGATGAAGGCCATCTCCCGGTCGTAGTCGATCTGCGTCAGCCGTGCAAGCTCGCTGCGCGCCATTTCCTTGCGTACGGAGAAGAAGCGCATTCGCATGTCTTCGGGGTCCAGCGACTCCAGGAAGCGCCGGTGCTGAGGCTCGTCTTCGGGCCTGATCGGCCTGACCACGATTTCTCGCCCGTTCCAAGCCTGCGTCCGTACCCACTGGTCGGGGTACGGCAGTATCGCGAAGCGCTCGGTGCCATTCGCCGGCGTGCGCGACATCCGGATGCGCGCGTCGAGCGCCAGCGCGCCGTTTTCGTCGACCCACAGCGGGTTGATGTCCAGTTCCGCCAATTGCGGCAGGTCGGCCAGCATTCGGGAGACGGCAATGAGCACGTCGTGCAGCGCATCGAGCCGGGCCGGCGGATGATCGCGATAGCCGGCCAGCAGGCGCGCCACGCGCGTGCGCGACACCAGATCCGCGGCGAGCGCGCGGTTTAGGGGTGGCAGGGCGATGGCCGTGTCGCCGACAACTTCGACGGCCGTGCCCCCCCGGCCGAAGAGGATCACCGGGCCGAAGACGGGGTCGATGCTGGCGCCGACGATGATTTCCTGCGCATGCGGCCGGCGCACCGTGTGCTGCACGGTGAAGCCGTCGATCCGCGCCAGCGGCCTGGCGTTTCTTACGGCGCCGAGCATCTCGCCTGCCGCGCTGCGCAGCGCGGCTTCGTCGCAAAGGTCCAGGCGCACGCCGCCGACGTCCGACTTGTGCATGATGTCGCGCGAGAGGATCTTCAGCGCCACGGGGTATCCCAGCCCGCCGGCTGCCTCGATCGCCGCCTCGGCCGTCGGCGCGACGGCAGCGGTGGGCACCGTGTCGATGCCATAGGCTCGCAGCAGCGACTTGGCCTCCTGCTCGCCGAGCCATTCGCGCTGCTCGGCCAGCGCCACGTCCAGCGTGGCGCGCACCGCGGCACTGTCCGGCACGGCGCCATGGCCCGCGCTCGGCGTTTCCATCAGGATCTCCTGGTTGCGCCTGTAGGTCTGCAGCATTGCGAAGGCGTGCACCGCTTCTTCGGGCGTGGCGTAGTCGGCCACGCCGGCATCCTCGAAGAGCCTGCGCGCCTGGGCCACTCCGTCGTCGCCGAGCCAGGCGCTCGTCACGTGAGAGGCCTGGCCGCGCACCAGCGGAAGACAGGCCCGCGCGATGTCCTCGCTGCGCACGATGGCCGTTGGCGCGTGCATGAAGAGAACCGCTCCGGCCGACGCGTCGGCCAGCAGTGCGCCGAGCGTCTCGGCATAGCGCTCGGCCGGTGCGTCGCCGATGATGTCGATGGGGTTGGCACGCGACCAGTTCGGCGGCAGCACCGCGTCGAGGCGGGCACGCACCGCGGAGCCCAAATCGGCGAGCTCCACGCCTTCGCGCGCCGCCGCATCGGCCGCCATCACGCCGGCGCCCCCGCCATTCGTCATGATCGTGAGCCTGCCGTGGCTGTTGCCTCGAAAGCGCGACAGGGTCTCCGCGGCTACGAAGAGCTCCTGCAGCGTATCGACCCGCAGCATTCCGGCGCGCCGCAGCGCGGCGTCGTAGACCGCGTCTGACCCCGCCAGGGCGCCAGTGTGCGAGGTGGCGGCGGCAATTCCGTGGCCGGCGCGCCCGGCCTTGAGCACGATCACCGGCTTGTTGCGCGCGGCCGCGCGAGCGGCCGACATGAACTTGCGCGGCGATTCGATTGATTCCACGTACAGCAGGATCGATCGCGTACGCGCGTCGCTCGCCAGATGGTCGAGCAGGTCGCCAAAGTCGACGTCGCAGTGCTCGCCCAGCGAGACCAGGTGCGACAGGCCCACGCCGCGGCTGCGCGTCCAGTCGAGCACGGCCGTGACCAGCGCGCCGGACTGCGAGACGAAGGCCACGTCGCCGGCCAGTGCGTCGGTGTGAGCGAAGCTGGCGTTCAGTCCGATGTGGGGGCTGAGCAGGCCCAGGCAGTGGGGGCCCAGCAGCCGCAGGTTGAAGGGGCGCGCCGCATCCAGCGCGGCCTGTTTCTGCCCCGGGTCCAGGCCGGCGGTGATGATCACCACCGCGCGGGTGCCGAGCGCGCCGAGCTCGGCCACCAGCGGCGCCACCGTGGCCGGGGGTGTGCAGATCAGCGCGAGGTCGGGCGCGGCGGGCAGGTGCGCCGCGTCGGGGAAGACGGGCACGCCATCGAGCGAGCGGTGTTTCGGGTTCACCCCGTGCACCGTACCCTTGAAACCGCCGGCGCGCAGGTTGCGCCATACCGTGGCTCCGACGCTGGCGGGCCGGTTGGAAGCGCCGAACACGGCGACGGAGGCCGGCGACAGCAGGCGGTCCAGGTGGCGGATGCTCATTGCGTTGAAGGCCGCTTGGCAGTGAGTGACGGGACGTCCCATCGTGCAAGGTGCAACAGCCCGCCGGCTTGATGCACGTCAACCTTCTTCGCCGTCAAGGGTGCAAGCTCCGAACCCTAGGAGTCCGCCATGGATACCCGTTCGCCTGGAGCCGCATCCCATGCCGCCAATATTTGATCCGTGGCAGGCGTACGTGATCGCGGCCGAGGTTTCAATGGCCACGAACGCGCGTGCAGAGGCGCTGGCGGCGCTGCGCTCGCAGCGGCTGGTGGCGCTGGTCACGGCCGCGGCGGCACATTCGCCGCGGTACCGGCGACTGCTGGCCGATTGCGACCCGGCCACCGTGCGGCTGGAGGAGTTGCCGGTGTCCCGCAAGACGGAACTGATGCGCGACTTCGAAAACTGGGTCTGCGACCCGGCGCTCTCGCTGCCGGCACTGCGCCGCTTCGTCGCCGAGCCGGCGAACATCGCGGCCGACTGCCTCGGGCCCTACACGACATGGGAAAGCTCGGGCAGCACCGGCGAGCCCGCCGTCTTCGTGCAGGACGCGCGTGCGATGGCCGTTTACGACGCGCTGGAGGCGCTGCGCCGCCCGCTGCTGCGGCCGCTCGACCGGTTGTTCGACCCCTGGAGCCTCACGGAGCGCATCGCCTTCGTGGGCGCGACCGGAGGGCACTTCGCGAGCACCGTCTCGGTCGAACGGCTTCGCCGCCTGCAGCCCGGCCTTGCGTCTCGTCTGCGCGGCATCTCCTTCCTGCAGCCGCTGGACAGGCTCTGCGACGAGCTCGATGCATTCGACCCCACGGTGCTGGCCACCTATCCGAGCGCGGCCATCGTGCTCGCGCAGGAGCGGGAGGCCGGCCGGCTGCAGGCCGCGCCGCGCGAGATCTGGACCGGCGGCGAAACGCTTTCCGAGGCAGGTCGCGCCTTTCTGCGGGAGGCGTTCCAGTGCCCGGTGGCCAACAGCTATGGCGCATCGGAGTTCCTCTCGCTGGCCTTCGAATGTCCGCGGGGCGTGCTGCACCTGAACAGCGACTGGGCCATCCTGGAGCCGGTCGATGCGCACGGCCGCGCGGTGCCACCGGGCCATGCAGGAAGCACGACCCTGCTGACCAACCTGGCCAACCACCTGCAACCGCTGATCCGCTACGACCTGGGCGACCGGGTGACTCTGCTGGCCGAGCCCTGCGGATGCGGATCGCACCTGCCGGCCATCGAGGTACACGGCCGCGACGACGACACGCTGTGCCTGGCTGGCGGCGCTGGCGCGCCAGCAGTGAAGGTGGTGCCGCTGGCGGTGAGCACGGTGCTCGAGGAGGAGGCCGGTCTGTTCGACTTCCAGCTGGTGCAGCAGGGGCCGCTCGACCTGCTGCTGCAAACCCGTGGAGAGGGAGAGAAGGCGCAGCGTACCCTGCGCAAGGCACGCGAGGCGCTCGCGGCGTTCCTCGAGGCGCAGGGAGCCAGGGGCGTGCGCATCCAGTGCCGCGCGGGAGAGGGCACGAAGTGCGGGCGCAGCGGCAAGTTCCGGCGGGTGGTTTCGCAGCCCGGTAAGAAAACGGGCGATGGATGTTGACCTGCATCAAGGCGCGCGCCGCCGAGGTCCGCAGAATGGTCGAACCTGTTCGAGAGGTACGGATGCACTCCCTGCTTTACTCCGGCGCTGCGGATCTTCCGTGGTGGGGCCTGCTGATGGCCGCGCTGGCGCTCGCGCACGCCGCCACCGCTTTCGTCGCCATATGCCTGCACCGCCTTCAGGCGCACCGCGCGCTCGAGCCGCATCCGGCGGTGAGCCGCTTTCCGGGGAGACGCGGATGAAGCCTGCCCTGGCACTTCCGGCTTCCATCGTGGCCGCCGCCTTCGCGGCAGCCTGCGGCGGCTTTCCGCCCGCCGGGCCGGGCGGCGCCATGCTCACCGGCTCGCTCGCGGCTTCCGCCCCCGGCAGCGTGGCGGCAAGGTCGATGGACGACAGCGACCGCCGCCGCGCGGCGAGCGCGCTGGAGACCCTTTCGAACGGCGAGTCTTCGGCCTGGCGCAATCGCGATACCGGCGACAGCTTCGTCTTCACGCCCACGCGCAGCTTCGTGCGCGGCGGCGCACGCTGCCGCGAATTCCGGATCGAAGTCGTGGTCGGCGGCCGTCCCGACGGCATCGGCGGCATCGCGTGCCGCCAGCCCGACGGCTCCTGGCGCATTCCCGCCTGAAGCGCGGGGCAGGACTGGACGATGGCCATGAGATTCGATGTCTGCAACGGAGACGCCGACGGCCTTTGCGCGGCCGTGCAGTGGCGGCTGCACCGGCCAGGCGCCGCCCAGCTGGTGACGGGCCTCAAGCGCGAAATCGCGCTGCTGCAGAGCGTCCCGGCAAGGTCCGGCGACGAGGTCAACGTGTTCGACGTCTCGATGCTGCGCAACCATGCCGACCTGCTGCGGCTGCTCCGCGAGGGCGCGCGCGTACGCTATTTCGACCACCATGCCGCCGGCGAGGTGCCCCGGCATCCGCGTCTGGAGGCGCACATCGACGAGGCGAGCGCGGTCTGCACCAGCCTGCTCGTGGACCGCCACCTGGGCGGCGCGTGCCGCGCCTGGGCGCTGGTCGGGATCTATGGCGACAACTTGGCGGCCGTGGCCGACAGGCTGGCGCTCGAGGGCGGCTTCGAGCCCGGCGATTGCGCGGGGTTGCACCGGCTGGGCATGCTGATCAACTACAACGCCTACGGCGACCATGAGCACGACGTGCGCATCGCGCCGCGCCTGCTGTACATGCTGATGCTGCGCTACCGCGACCCGCGCGACATGCTCGCGCACGAGAGCATCGTCGACGAGATCGATGCGGTGCGCCAGGCCGACCTGCGCCGGGCCGTGGGCACCTTGCCGATCTGGCAGGGGGCGGACGGCAGCGTGCGCGTGCTGCCCGATGCGCCCTGGAGCCGCCGCGTCCAGGGCTGCCTGGCCAACGAGCTGGCGAGCAGCGAGCCCGCGCTCGCGCACGCGGTGCTCGTGGCGCGGGACGGGGGTTATGTGGTCAGCGTCCGCGCGCCGCAGGCACGCCCGGACGGCGCCCACGCGCTGTGCAGCCGCTTCGGCGGCGCAGGCCGTGCGCGTGCGGCCGGCATCGACAGACTGCCGCGCGGGGAGCTGCCGCGCTTCGTCGCGGCGTTCGCCGCAGCGTCGTGGGGCGCCAGCGCCGCAGCGCCATGATCGATCTGCCGCCCCTGGATCGCATCTGGGCCGTGCGCATCGCGCGGGACGGCGGTCTTGCCTGGACACCCGGGCTCTCCCGCCCGCGCAGCGTCAGGCTCGGCGACTGCGATGCGGTCGCCAGGCAACGCATCGGGCAGGCGCTGCGGGATGCGGCATCGTACGGCTCGGAAGGCGGCGCAGGCGTGCAGGGTGGGGATAGGCGCTGCTACCGCGTCGAAGTCGTGTTGGACGATGGTGATGGCTGCCCGCGCCCGACGATCAGCTTCGAGGTGCCCGAGGAACAGGCACCCGAATCCCTGGTCTGGATGTGGAGCGAAGCCGGATGAGTGCCGCTGGGCGATGGCAGCCCTTCAGTGAGCCATCCAGACCGGAACTGACGCCCATTCCAGCACCGTGCGCGTAGCGCCGCCGAGCACGAGTTCGCGCGCCGGGCTATGGCCGTAGGCCCCCATGACGATCAGGCCCGCGCCGGTCTCCTGCGCCAGCGAGAGCAGCGCCTCGCCGGCATGCCTGTCTTCCGAGGGTGCCTTGTGCTCCCGCACCTGCCCGACGCCATGCAGGCGAAGATAGTCGCGCAGCCTCGACATCGCCATCCCCGGCTCGGGGTCCGAGGCGCTGGCGGAAACCGCAAGATGAATCTCCTGCGCCGAGCGCAGGAGGGGCAGGGAGGTCTCCAGCGCCCGGGCGGATTCGCGCGCGCCGCGCCACGCGACCAGCACCTTTGCGGGATTCGGCGACACCCTGCCCGCGAACGGGACGACCAGCGCCGGCTTGCCGCTGGCGAGCACGACCGCCTCGATGAAATCCGCCGGCACGTCGAAGCCCGCCTTGTCGCGCGGATCGCGTTGGCCGAGCACCATGAGATCGCAGGTCAGCGCATGCTGGACGAAGCTCTCGACGACGGGCTCGCCGCGCAGCTCGCGCCAGTCGCTGCGGCTGGCGTGGTCCTGTAGCAGGCGCTCGAATACCGCGGCGGCATGGGCGCGGTGGTCGGGGTTTATGTCGCCGGCCATCGGCATGGGAGGCAGGCCGCCGATCACCGGCAGCACCGCCAGCACTGTGGGCGACACCGCGAAGAGCGCGGTCAAGGCTGAGTCGTGCAATGCCGAGAGACGATGCGCGAGGCGCAGGCGCACCTCGGCGCGGTCGGTGCCGTCGAGATGGACGAGGATCGAACGCAGCGTGCTCATCGCGGGTGCTCAGGCTGCGCGAGCGGCGGACGTGCGGTCGGCGGCTCCCATGGCGGACATGGAGCGCATGGCCGGCATGCCAGCAATGCCGTGCGCGGACGCGACATCGTCGGAGTCGAACCAGCGGCAGATCGAATCGGAGCCATGCTTCCACGGCTGCCGCTCATGCAGGAAGCCCCGGGCGATCTCGCCGGACAGGTTCACGGGAATGCCCGCAGCCTGGAGCAGGGCGATGCGTCCCGGCTCGGTGGTGCCGAAGGGAATCCGGACCGTGATGTCGGCAAGGCGATAGTGGCGTGGCATGGTGCTTCTTCTCCGGGTTGTGACTGTGTCCGTGCACATGTACAGGCCTTTCCTGCAGGAGCACGGTCCGATTCACTCTAGGAGTTCGCGGCGGCCACGGCCTTGCGATGGATCAAGGCCACCCCGGGGTGCGTGCCCATCATGGGGGCTCCACCTCCGCAGATGGCCATGACCAGCTTCACCGCCGACAGCCCGAAGGCTCCCGAACTGCCCGTGCAGCCGATCTGCCGCGACGTGCTGATGGAGAAGTACGCTCAGGAGGGCGAGCACGGCATCGACGACATTCATCGCCGGGTCGCTCGCGCGCTGGCCCAGGCCGAGAAGCCCGGGGAGCGGGAGGCCTGGGAGGCGCGCTTCCTGCAGGCATTGCGCGACGGCTTCCTGCCCGCGGGGCGCATCCAGGCCGCGGCGGGCACCACGCTGGTGGCGACCCTGATCAACTGCTTCGTGCAGCCCGTGGGCGATTCGATCATCGGCAACGACGAGGGCTATCCTGGCATCTACATCGCGCTGGCGGAAGCCGCCGAAACCATGCGCATGGGCGGCGGCGTGGGCTACGACTTCTCGCGCATCCGCCCGCACGGGGCCTGGGTGGCCGGCACGCGTTCCAGCGCCTCGGGACCCGTGCCGTTCATGCGCGTCTTCGACTGTTCGTGCCGGACGGTGGAGTCCGCCGGGGCGCGACGGGGCGCGCAGATGGCCGTGCTGCGTTGCGACCACCCCGACATCGAGGCCTTCATCGGCGCGAAGGACGACGGCGAACTGAGCAACTTCAACCTTTCGGTGGCGCTGACCGATGCCTTCATGCTGGCTGTGCTGGACGACAGGGAGGTCGAGCTGGTGCACCGGGCTGAGCCGGGTCCGCGCATCCACAGCGCGCAGCAGCATCGGCGCGAGGACGGGCTGTGGGTGTACGGCCGCCGCCCCGCGAAGGCATTGTGGGACCGCATCATGCGCTCGGCTTACGTACACGGCGAGCCGGGGGTGCTCTTCCTGGATCGCATCAATGCCGACAACAACCTCTACAGCTGCGAGACGCTTGCAGCCACGAACCCCTGCGGCGAGCAGCCCCTGCCGCCTTACGGCAGCTGCTGCCTCGGGTCGATCGACCTGACCCGTTTCGTGAGGGACCCCTTCGACCCGGCGGCGCGCTTCGACGATGACGCCTTCTCCCGGCTCGCCGCGCTGGCCGTGCGCATGCTTGACAACGTGCTGGACATCACCGCCTGGCCGCTGGAGCGCCAGGGCCGCGAGGCGCTGCTGAAGCGGCGCATCGGCCTGGGTTTCACCGGACTGGGGGATGCGCTGGTCATGCTCAACCTGCGCTACGACGAGCCGCAGGGCCGCGCCGCCGCCCAGCGCATCGCGCGGCTGCTGCGCGATGCGGCCTATGCCGCTTCGTGCGCGCTGGCCCGCGAACGCGGGGCATTCCCGCTCTTCGATGCCGGCACGTACCTCGGGTGGGGCACCTTCGCGTCGCGCCTGTCCGAGCCGATGAAGACGCGCATCCGCGCCTGGGGCATGCGCAACTCGCACCTGCTGTCGATCGCGCCCACGGGCACCATCAGCCTGGCCTTCGCGGACAACGCGAGCAACGGCATCGAACCGGCCTTTGCGTGGAGCTGCACGCGGCGCAAGCGCCTGCCCGAAGGCGGGACGCGGGAGTACGAGGTAGAGGATCACGCGCTGAGGCTGTATCGCCAGCGCAGGGGCGAGCGCACAGCGCTCGGGCCGGCCTTCGTCACGGCGCTGCAGATGAGCGCGAAGGCGCATGTGGACATGGTGGCGGCGGTGGCGCCCTACATCGACGCCGCCATCTCGAAGACGGTCAATGTGCCCGTCGACTGCGCCTACGAGGACTTCGAGGAGCTCTACATGCAGGCCTGGCAGCTGGGGCTCAAGGGCTTAGCCGCCTACCGATCGGGTTCGGCGGCGCAGGGTTCGGTGCTGGAAGTGCGCACGCGGCCGGCGTGCAGCGGCTGTGCGGCGCCGGTGGGCGCGGCCTGATCTGGCTCGATGGGGTTCAGGCCCGCAGCCAGGCGGCCGCAATGCATGCGCAGACCAGGCTGGCCACCAGTGCCGCACCCACGCGCAGCGCGTAGGCGCGGCCGCCCGCGCCGAACGCTAAAGCGCAGCGTGTGAGCGTATTGGTTCCCACCGCCACCAGCACGCCCTGGATGAACACGTCCGTCGTCAATGTGCCGGCTGCATGCAGTGATGCGAGCGAAGCCACGGGGGCGTGCGCATCCACGAGGGCCGCGAGCGCGATGCCGGCCTGCAGCCCTGCATCGCCGAAGTGCCGTTGCGCCGAGCCCACCAGCAGCGCGACGAGCGCCAGCGCGAGCGCGACGGCGAGCGCTTCGCGCGGCCGCAGGGCACTGCGCCGCGGCGCGGGAGGCTCGACGGCCGCGGCGTCACGCGACGTCAGCAGCGGCAACAGGCCGCCGGCCACGGCGCCCGCCGCGCCGGCCAGCGCGACGGGCAGCAGGGCAGCCCCTGCCTGCGGCGACAGCGCGCTCGTCATCGCGAGCGCCAGCACCCAGGTCGCCACCGCCGACAGCGCCGCGGCGCCGGCCAGCAGCCCGGTGTGCTGCGGCTGCGTCCGCGCGCGGTTGCCGAACGAGGCGACGGTGACTGTGCTGGAGACGAAGCCCGACGCGAAGCCGGCGCCCAGCAGTCCGCCGCGCACGCCGAGCCAACGCACCGCCGCCTGCCCGGCGGCCTGTATTGCCATGATCAGCAGCACCATCGAGGCCAGCGGCCGGGGGTTGATGCCGCCGAGCATCTCGATGGGCCGCGAGGGGATGAGCGGCAGCGCGATCAGGGCGAGCGCCGCCAGCAGCACGCCGTCGTGCAGCTCCTGCTCGCTCAGCAGCTGCGTGGCGAACCGGTGCAGCCTGCGGCGCGCCGCTAGCAGCAGCGCCAAGCCCATTCCGCAGGCGGCACCCAGCGCGGGTTCGAGAACGCTCAGCACACCGATCAGGTAGGTGGCGAAGAGGGCGATCTCGGTGGTCATGCCCGGGTCCAGCGAGCGGCTCTTCCAGTGCGACACCGCGGCCAGCGCTGCGACGAGCGCGCCGCCGATGGACACCAATGCCGGGGCGGGGAGGACCTGCGCGACAGCGCCGGTCAGCGCCACGATGGCGAAGGTGCGCAGTCCCGCCGCTGCGCGTCGGTCGCCATCGCCCTTGCGGCGCTCGCGCTCGATGCCGATCACGAGGCCGACGCCCAGGGCCACGGCGAGTCCGACGATCGCGGCCGACGGGCTGGGGAAGTTCATGCACGCAGTCTCTCCGGCCGCCTGGCCGCGTCAAGGCGCGCGAGCCGCAGTCCCTTGCGCTGGATCAAGGCAGCTGCCTCTTCGCAGGCCTAACGTGTGGGGCATGAAAGCACTCGTCTACCAAGGCCCCGGCCTGAAGTCGCTCGAAGACCGCCCGAAGCCGGAAATCCAGGCGCCGGGCGACGCCATCGTCCGGATTCTCAAGACCACCATCTGCGGCACCGACCTGCACATCCTCAAGGGTGACGTGCCCAGCTGCACGCCGGGGCGCATCCTCGGGCACGAGGGCGTGGGCGTGATCGAGACCGTGGGCGCCGGCGTGACCGCGTTCCACCCCGGCGACCACGTGCTGATCTCGTGCATCTCCTCGTGCGGCAAGTGCGAAAACTGCCGCCGCGGCATGTATTCGCACTGCGCCACCGGCGGCTGGATCCTGGGCAACACCATCGACGGCACGCAGGCGGAGTACGCGCGCATACCGCACGCCGACACCAGCCTCTACCCCGTGCCGCCGGGCGCGGACGAAGAGGCGCTGGTCATGCTCAGCGACATCCTGCCCACCGGCTTCGAGTGCGGCGTGCTCAACGGCAAGGTGGCGCCGGGCTGCACGGTGGCCATCGTCGGCGCCGGCCCGATCGGCTTGGCCACGCTGCTCACGGCCCAGTTCTACTCGCCTTCGCAGATCATCCTCGTGGACCTCGACGAGGGAAGGCTGGAGGTCGCGCGACGCTTCGGTGCGACACACACGATCAACAGCACCGGCGGCAACGCAGCGGAGTCGGTGCTCGCGCTGACCGGTGGACGCGGTGTCGACGTGTCCATCGAGGCCGTGGGCATTCCGGCCACCTTCGTGCTGTGCCAGGACATCGTGGCGCCCGGCGGGACCATCGCGAACATCGGCGTCCACGGCCATGCGGCCGATCTCCACCTGGAGCGCCTGTGGTCGCAGAACATCGCGATCACCACGCGGCTGGTGGACACCGTCTCGACGCCGATGCTGCTGAAGACGGTGCAGTCGAACAAGGTCGATCCGTCGAGGCTGATCACGCACCGCTTCAAGCTGGACCAGGTCATCGATGCCTACGACACCTTCTCGCGCGCGGCCGAGACGCACGCGCTGAAGGTGCTCATCGAGGCGTGACCCCGGACCGCCGGCGCGCCTTTCGCTTTTTCTTCTCCATACGGATATCCAACATGTCGCTTTCCCACGCCGTTGCCTGGGTCGATCACCACGCCGCGCAAGTCTTCCAGTTCGATGCTTCGCAGGTCCTCGCGCAGCAGGTCAGGGAACACGCCCGCTACACGCGCCAGCATGGCAGCAGCGTGCGCAGCGAACACGAATTCTTCGGCGAAGTCTGCGATTCTCTGAAGGGGATCGCACAGGTGCTCCTCACAGGCTCCCACACGGCGCAGGCCGACTTTCGCCACTACGTCGAGAAGCACAGGCCCGAAGTGGCACGGCAGATCGTCGGCTGGGAGACGGCACAGCGCATGAGCACCAACGAGCTCGTCGCGCTGGCGCGCCGGTATTTCTCCGTGCACGAGGGCATGGCCGCGCCCATGAAGGCGGGTTGAGCGGGAGCCATTCCATGAAGACGCTGCGCCGTCTCGCCACCCTCGGGCTGGCATGCGCGCTCGCTGGTGCCGCGGCCGCGCAGGTTGCAGGTGTCACGCATGCGGGCGCGACGCTGACCGAAACCGGGCAGCTGATCACCGGGTGGAGCGCGAAGCAGAGCATCCTCGGGCGCGCCGTGTACGACGCCTCGGGCGAACGGATCGGCAGGGCGCTGGACCTGATCGTCGGCATCGACAGGCGCGTGACCTTCCTGATCGTCGAGATGGGGGGCTCCCCGCCGGGGTCGCGGCACCTGGTGGCCGTGCCGGCGTCGCAGCTCGTGGTGCGAGGCGGGCGCCTGCTGCTGCCCGATGCCGATCGCCAGGCGCTGGCGTTGCAGCCCGCCTTCGTCCATGCCCCGGTCACCCGCACGCAAAGTGCGATCGTCGAGCAGGCATTGCAGGACGCCGACAGGGCGCGCCGAACCATTGCACGGCTGGAGCGCCAACTCGCGCATGGCGAGGGCGGCGAAACCCGCGCGGGCCTGGAGCTGCAGATCGCCGCGCTGCGGCAGGCCGTACAGGCTGTGGAGGAGAAAGTGGCCGAGATGGACGCCGCCGACGCCGACCGATGGCAGGCGGTGGAGGCCCAGGTCGGCCAGGCCGCCGCGCGCCTGCGCAGCACGATCCGCAACGCGCCGGCCTGAACGCGCCTGAAGGCAGTCGAGGGTGTACGCGCGCGGATTGATGTGCGTCAAGCCGCGCCCGTGGCATGTACCTAGGATGGATCGAAGACTCTTGGAGAAATTTCTCATGCTCGCGGAACCTTTTCCCCTGATCCAGACGCAGCCGGTGCCACCGGACGGAAATTACTTCCAGGCCATCGTGAACTGGCAGGTCGCGGTTGCGGGAAGCGCGCTGCAGGCGCAGCTGCGGCAACTGGAACTGCTGGCCGACTGGCAGCGTTCTTTCGGTGCCGTGCAGCGCGAACTCACCGACCAGTGGATCTGCAGGTTCGGCGGCGGCGTGCCGCTGGACGGCTAGGCAACGGGACCGGGCGCTCCCATGACGTTGTCACAGCCTCTGCGCCACATGCTCGACGACCTGGGGCGGCGGTCCGCGGCCTGCTTCGCCATCGCGATGCCCGATGGCAGCCGCCACCGTGTTGGCGAGGGCGAGGCGGCCTTCACGGTCGTCTTCCACACCGAGGCCGCCTTGTTCGCCACCGCGACGCGCGGCCACATCGGTCTGATGGAAGCCTTTTTCGACCAGGAGGTGGATGTGGAAGGCGACTTCGGCGCAGCCCTGGCGGCGGGCATGGCGGCCGGTTTCGACCACCGGGCCGAAGCGCTTAACGGCATCGAGAACAGCCTGCACGAGTTGCGGCACTCCAACCGGGACCCCGCCCATGCGAAGGCCAACGCCCGTGCGCACTACGGACTGGGCACAGGCTTCTACCGCCTGTGGCTCGACGATCCGCTCATGATGTACACGTGCGGCTACTGGCCCGAAGGCACGCGCAGCCTCGAGGAGGCGCAGCGCCACAAGATCGATCACGTCTGCCGCAAGATCCTGCTGGGCCCCGAAGACCGCTTCATCGACATCGGCTGCGGTTTCGGCGGCTTCATGTTCCGCGCCCAGGAGAAGATTGGCGCCTCGGGGGTGGGGCTCAACACCACCACGGAGCAGGTCGAGTGGCTGCGCGACGAGATCGAGCGGCGCGGGCTCGAAGCCTCGCTGCAGGTGCGCGAGGCCGACTTTCGCGACGTCGACGAGCAGTACGACAAGGTCGTCTCCATCGGCACGCTGGAGCATGCGGGCCGCGACCAGTTGCCCGAGGTGGTCCGGGCCCATGCGGAGTTCCTGAAGCCTGGCGGGCTCGGCATCCTGCACTTCATCGGCCACGTGGGCCGCTTCGAGACGGAGCTCTTCATCCGCAAGCACGTGTTCCCAGGCGGCTGGATACCCAGCCTCGCCGACGTGATCGTGGAGATGGAGCGCAACGGCCTGGAGGTGCTGGACATCGAGAACCTCCGCAGGCACTACGCGCCCACCCTCGATGCCTGGGCCACGCGCTTCGATGAGCACTGGCCCGCGATACAGCGCCTGGATCCGCAGCGCTTCGACGAGCGCTTCCGGCGTGTCTGGCGCACCTACCTGATCGGCTGCGCCGAGATGTTCCGGTCGCCCGCGGGCTACACGCACCTGTTCCAGATCGTCTTCAGCAAGGGCAGCGTGACGCCGCGGAACTACCCGATGGACCGTGCGCACCTGTACGAGCCCGGACAATGAACCCCAGCAATGAGCCGCAGGCCCACGAGGCGCGCAGAAGCCGCCTGCTGGACGCCATGCGCGAGGGCGGCGCGGGCTCGGGGCCACCGATCGCGCTGGCGAAGCGCACCTCGAATCTGTTCCGCGACCGCGAGGCCGGCCCCCGTCGAAGAATCGATCTCGGCGAGTTCGACCATGTCATCGAGATCGACGCGTCGCGCGGCACGGTCGAGGTCGAGGGCATGGCGACCTACGAAACCCTGGTCGACGCCACGCTGCGGCACGGCCTGATGCCGGCGGTGGTGCCGCAACTCAAGACCATCACCGCGGGTGGGGCGGTGGCGGGCGTGGGCATCGAGGCCACGTCGATGCGCCAGGGCCTGGTCCACCACACGATGCTGGAGATCGACGTGCTACTGCCGGACGGCGGCATCGTCCACTGCACGCCCGACAACGAGCACCGCGACCTGTTCTTCGGTTTTCCGAACTCGTACGGCTCACTGGGCTACGCGCTGCGGCTGGTGCTGCGCACGCAACCGGTGCGGCCCTTCGTGCGGGTGGAACACGTCGCGTACCAGCATCCGGCTGAATTCTTCGCGGCGCTGGCCGAGGCGGCCGAGGGCGATGCCGACTTCGTCGACGCCGTGGTGTTCGGCCCCCGGTCGATGGTGCTGAATGTCGCGCACTTCGAGCGCGCTGCGCCATGGACGAGCAATTACGAATTCGAGCGCATCTACTACCGCTCGCTGCTGGAGATGCCGGTCGACCACCTCGCCGTGCGCGACTACCTGTGGCGCTGGGACACCGACTGGTTCTGGTGCTCGCGCAACTTCGCGGCGCAGCACCCACTGGTGCGCCGCCTGTTTGGCCGCAACCACCTCAACTCCCGCACCTACACGCGGCTGATGCGCATGAACGCCCGCTGGAGCGTGACGAGGCACATGGCCGCGCTGCGGGGAATGCACGTGGAATCCGTCATCCAAGACGTTGACATCCCGATCGGCTCTGCGAGCGACTTCCTGGAATTCCTGCGGCGGGAGATCGGCATCCTTCCTGTCTGGATCTGCCCGGTGCACGTGCCCGACCCGGCCGCGAACTTCGCGCTGTACCCGCTCGATGCAGGCACGCTGTACGTCAACTTCGGCTTCTGGGATGTGGTCGAGAGCCGTGAGGCGCACGAAGCGGGGCATTTCAACCGGTTGGTCGAGCAGGAGGTGCTGCACCTGGGCGGCATCAAGTCGCTGTATTCGGACAGCTTCTTCACGCGCGAGGAGTTCGGCCGCGCCTACGGTATGGAAACCTACGACGCGCTGAAACGTCGCTACGACCCCGAGGGGCGCGCGCCTCGCCTGTACGAGAAGTGCGTGCTGAAGCGCTGACCCGGCGCTGGCTTGATCGCCATCAACACCCGGTCGGGCAATACGCGCGAACATTCGCCCGAGGCCCATGCTTCTCCGGCATTTCCTCCAGTTCCCGCGCCGGGTTTCGGCGCACCACCTTGCGGGGCAAACATGAATTTCAGAACCATCCTCGTCCACCTGGACCGGTCCGGCCGCAGCCCGGTGCGCGCGGCATTGGCGGCCCAGTGGGCGCGTGCGCACGAGAGCCATCTGACGGGCCTGATTCCCACCGGCCTGTACGACGGCATCATCCCCGCGGACGCCATCGCCACCGGCATGACCGACTACATCGCCGAATCGGCCGACTACCTGCGCCGCCGCGCCGAGGCCATCGCGCGGGAGTTCAGGCAGGACATCGCCGCCTCGGGGCCGCTGTCGTACGAGGTGCAACTGGTCGACGGCGTCACGGAGGACGCCGTGGTGCGGTATGGGCATGCGAGCGATCTCGTCGTGCTTGGGCAGAGCGATGAGTCGGCCAGGCAGGACACCACGGTGCACGGCCTCGCAGAGCATGTGCTGATGGAAGTCGGCCGGCCTGTGCTGGTGGTGCCATCCTCCGGCGAGTTCTCCGGCGTGCCGAGGAACATCGTGGTGGCCTGGGACGGTTCGCGCGAGGCGGCGGTGGCTCTCCACGCGTCGCTGCCCGCCCTGCGCGGCGCGCGCGTTTCGCTGCTGTCGCTGCGCCACCCGCGCGACGGGGACGACGTGCAACGCCTGTTGATGCACGACATGATCCAGTTCCTGCTGCGCCAAGGCGTGCAGGCGCGCGCCGAATCCGCGGTGACCGAGATCGGCATTGCGGACGCGCTGCTTTCGCGGGTGTCCGAAATCGGCGCCGACCTTCTCGTGATGGGCGCCTACGGTCATTCCCGCTTTCGCGAGCGGATACTCGGCGGCGTGACGCGGCAGATACTGGCGCAGATGACCGTGCCCGTGCTGATGGCGCATTGAGATGGCTGCGCGCGTCGGCGTCTGGCTGGACCGGCTGGACCGCCTTGCTTGCGACAAGGCCCGCACGCGCGTCCATGTCGGCGAGATCGTGTCCACGGCGGGCGAGGGCGGGCTTGCAGCTGCCATCCTGCTTTTTGCGTTGCCCAATGCGTTGCCGTCGCTGCCCGGTGTGTCGACCGTGCTCGGCGCGCCACTGTTGCTGTTCACTGCAGAAATGTTCCTGGGGCGCTGCGTGTGGGTGCCGCAATGGCTCGCTGGTTTGTCCGTCGCGCGCGTGCACCTCCTGGTCATGGTGAGACGGATGTATAGGCTGCTTGCTTGGAGTCAGGGCGTCAGCCACCCGAGGCTGCATGCGTTTGCCGGACCGCTTGCCATGCGCCTCGCGGGCGGCCTGGGTTGCGTGCTGACGATACTGCTGATGCTTCCTCTTCCGTTGGTCAACATTCCGATCGGCGTGACGCTGAGCCTGATGGCGTTCGGCGGCTTGCGCGGCGATGGCCTGGTGGTACTGCTTGGCTTTGCCTGCGGCGTCGTGTCGATTGCCTTGACCTGCGGTGTGCTGTGGGGTGCATGGTCCGTGCTTTGACGGGGGTCAAGGCGATGCCGGCCGTCGATGGCACGCTCTCCGAAAGCCAACCGGGAGCCATCTTGCTCGACCATCTGCCCAGCGGCCTTACCGACGAAGAAGCCGCGCAGCGCCTGCGCCGCGACGGGCCGAACGTGCTGCCGTCGCTTTCCCGCAAGGGAATTGCCCGAATCGCCTGGGGAGTGCTGATCCAGCCGATGTTCCTGCTGCTGGTGGCGACCGCCGCGCTCTATGCCGTGCTCGGCGACCTGGGCGACGCCGGCCTGCTTTCCCTCTCGGTGCTGGCCGTGGGGTCGCTCTCGATCTACCAGCAGCAACGTACCGAGCGCGTGCTCGAGGCACTGAAGGACCTGTCCAGCCCTCGCTGCACGGTCATGCGCCAGGGAAGGGCGCTGCACATCGCGAGCCGCGAGCTGGTGCGCGGCGACTGCCTGCTGGTGAACGAGGGCGATCGGCTGTCCGCGGACGCGCGGATCCTCGAGGCCTCGGGGTTGCGCGTCGACGAGTCACTGCGCACCGGAGAGTCGGCCCCCCTGGGCAAGGAGCCGAACGGCGAAGGCGAGCGGGGCCTGCTCTTCGCGGGTAGCCTCGTGGTGCGCGGTGATGCCGTTGCCGAGGTGACGGGCACGGGCGCGCACACCGCGCTGGGCGTCATACACCGGTCGATCTCCGGGCTCGTTCCGCGCGCGAGCCGGCTGCAGGAAGAGTTGCGCCTGCTTGTGCAGCGCGTGGCGTGGCTTGCGGCCTTCACCTGCATCGCCGCCGCGAGTGTCTTCGCACTGCGGGAACACTCGTGGACGCAGGGTTTGCTGGTGGGGCTGACCCTGGCGATGTCGCTCATTCCGGAGGAGTTCGCAGTCGTCTGGAGCGTGATGCTGGCGCTTGGCAGCTGGCGCCTGACGAAATCGAATGTGCTGACTCGCCAGCCCCAGGCCATCGAGGCACTGGGTACCACCACGGTACTGTGCGTGGACAAGACCGGAACGCTGACGCTCAACCGCATGACGCTCGTGGCGCTGCACAATGGCGACGCGGAGTGCGAACTCGGGCCGGGCGAGCCGGCCGTGCGCTTTCATCGCCTCCTCTGCGGCGCCGCGCGCGCCAGCAGCACGGGCGGTGTCGAACCGATGGATCATGCGGTGCGCGCCGTTGCGAAGGTCGCAGGCATGGATGGCCTCGATGCCGGATGGCTGCCCGGTCCTCGCCGCGGCATTCGCGCGGCTGCCCCGTTCGTCGTGCATTGGTGGCGAGCGCCCGGCGAGGCCAGGTGGACAGTGGCGGTCAAGGGCGCCGTGGAGGCCGTGCTCGGCCTCTGCGAGGCCGCTCCGGCGCATGTGCAGCGGCTGCGGGAAACCGCTGACCGATGGAGTGCTTCCGGCTTGCGGGTGCTCGCCGTGGCGCAGGGACACGCGGCGATGCCGGGCGACGACGCGGAGTTGCCTGGCGATCCGCGCCTGGAGCCGCTGGGCCTGCTGGGTTTCATGGATCCGCTGCGCCAGGAGGTACCGGGTGCCATCGATGCATGCAGGCGGGCGGGCGTTCGCGTGGTGATGATCACCGGCGATGCGGCCTTGACCGCCCGCTCGATCGCGCGACAGGCGGGCCTGCTCGATGGCGATGAGCCGCGCTCGATGACCGGCAGCGAGCTTGCCGCCATGGACGACGACGCGCTGCGCCGGTGCGTGCGGGGAATACAGGTCTTCGCGCGGGTCGATCCCGCGCAGAAGCTGCGCATTGTGCGAGCCCTCCAAGAGGAGGGCGACATCGTGGCGATGACAGGCGACGGAGTGAACGATGCGCCGGCGCTCAAGGCTGCCGACATCGGTGTCGCGATGGGCCAGCGCGGTACGGACGTCGCGAGGGAGGCCGCCTCGCTCGTGCTGCTGGACGACAACTTCGCATCGCTGGTCGAGGCGGTGCGCGCCGGCAGGCGGATATTCGCGAACCTGCGCAAGGCACTGGGCTACCTTTTTGCGGTGCATGTGCCGATCGTCGGAGTCGCACTGATTCCCGTGGTGATGGGCGGTCCGGTGCTCCTGCTGCCCTTGCACGTGGTATTGCTCGAATTGCTGATCGATCCTGCCTGCTCGCTGGTGTTCGAGGCCGACCCTGCGCCCGGCAACAGCATGACGGTGCCACCCCGTGCGAGGGGCGAGGCGCTGTTCTCCCTGGCTTCCGCTGTCCACGCGTTTGCGATGGGAACGCTGGTTTTCGCTGGTGTGGCGGCGGTGCAATGGGGTTGCCGCGCCCTGGGAGCCACGACCGAGGAACTGCGCATGGCCAACCTCGGGTCGATCGTTCTCGGCAACCTGCTGCTGCTCGTCTGGTTCCGTGGTGTCGATGCCCGATCGGCGCACGCCAACGCCATGTTCTACACACTTGTGATCGGCGTTTGCATCGTCTGGAGCTTGCTGACCCTCGTGCCCGGAGTCGGGGGCATGTTCGGCTTGCCGAGCGTACTGTCGCCTTGGTCCCTGTGGGTCATATTGCCGGCGATCTGGGCGCTGCGGCGACTCATGGCGGCGCATCAACGTCATTGACTCGAGGAACGCCTCGTATGGACACAACACTGGTCGACGCACTGCGCGCAGAACTCCAGCGCGAAACCGGGCAACCCGTGGGGCTGGCCGAAACCCACATTTCCTGGGTACTGCTGACGCCGACGCTGGCCTTGAAGCTCAAGAAACCAGTGCGGCTGCCGTTCCTCGACTTCGGCAGCCTCGAGTCGCGCAGGCACTTCTGCGAGGAAGAGCTGCGCCTCAACCGGCGATTCGCACCCGCGCTCTACATCGACGTGGCACCCGTCTGCGGCACGCGTGATGCGCCTCATATCGGCGGTGGCGGCACGCCGATCGACTAGGTGGTGCGCATGCGGCGCTTTGCCGAATCCGCGCTGCTGCGCAATCTGCTGGTGTCGAACGCGCTGGAGCCCGGGCTGCTCGACGGCTTCGCGAAGCAGTTGGCTGGCCTGCATGCACAGGCGCAGCGCGCGGCGCCGGTTTCGGGCTTCGGCGCGCCCGACGCGATCGTCCGCGCGGCGAGCGACGTGCTGGCTTCTCTGCGTGCGCAGGTGCGGGGAGGCGAGGGCGATCGCACCGCGTCGCTCGCTGCGATCGGCGCGTGGATCGAGGAACAGGGACAGGCGCTGCGCATGGCTTGGATCGCCCGCCAGCAGGGCGGCGCCGTGCGCGAATGTCATGGCGACCTGCACCTAGCCAACGTGGTGCTGGTCGATGGCGCGCTCACCCCCTTCGACTGCATCGAGTTCGACCCGGCCCTGCGCTGGATCGATGTCATGAGCGACATCGCCTTCCTCACGATGGACCTGAAGGCGCACGGCCATGGCGAACTCGCGTTCTGCTTTCTCGATACCTGGCTCCAATACAGCGGCGATTACGCGGGGCTGCAGGTGCTGCGCTTCTACGAGGTCTACAGGGCCCTGGTGCGGGCCATGGCCTCGGGCCTCGCTCCCGGCGATCCGGGCGGGGAGAAGAAAGGGCCGGACTCTCTGGAGTGCGCGCGGCGATTGGCGGCGCAGCCGGAAGAGGGCGCGAGGCTGATGATCACGCACGGCCTCTCGGGCTCCGGAAAGTCCAGCATCGCCGGGCGGCTGCTGTGCGCCGCCGGCGCCGTGCGCGTGCGCTCCGACGTGGAGCGCACGCGCCTGTTCGGCCTCGCTCCGCTGGAGCACTCCGCCGCCGCGGGCCTGGACATCTACGGCGCGCAGGCGACCCGCCGGACCTTCGAGAGGCTGCGCGCCTGCGCCCGCGATGCCTTGCTGGCGGGCTATCCCGTGATCGTGGATGCGGCTTTCCTGCGGCACGCCGAGAGGCAAAGCTTCGAGGCCCTGGCCACGGAGCTGCGCGTGCCCTTCTCGATACTGGACTGCAGCGCCGCGCCGGCCACGCTGCGCCGCCGCGTGGCCGAGCGGGATGCGGCGGGCACGGACGCATCGGAAGCGGGACTGGCCGTGCTGGAGCGCCAGCTGGCCACGCACGAGCCGCTGGATGCAGACGAACGCAGGGCGGCTATCGAGGTGTCCACCGAAGGCACCGTCGAGGTCGCGCAGTTGCTGGCGCAATGGCGCTCGGCGGCATTCGAACGCTGAATCCTCGCTGGCCGGCCAGCTCTCGGGCGGGGGGCGAAGCCTCCGTCATCCGGTCTTCGCACTCTCGGTTCGCCTGCTGGTCAGCGCATCAGCACATAGGTGCCGGGGGCGTCGCAGAGTGGAACCAGCCCACGCCGAGGGGCCCCCATCGCGGGCGGACGGCGCCTGGGCCCCGAATGAGCCGCGAGCCATTGCTGGAAGGCGGGCCACCACGATCCCTCGGCTTCGCTGGACGCCTCGAGGAAGGCGTCGGGCGGGACATATGCTCCATGTCCGTTCCGGTGCAGCACGCGGTAGCTGCGGTGCGCATGCCCAGGCTCGCTCACGATGCCCGCGTTGTGGCCGCCTTCGGTGAGCACGAAGCTCACATCGGCGTCGCACAGCAGGGTGAACTTGTAGACGGAGCGCCAGGGTGCGACGTGATCGGTCTGTGTGCCGAGCAGGAAGACAGGCAGGTCGATGTCGCCCAGCGATACCGGCCGGCCGTCGACGAGGTAGTGGCCCTCAGCCAGCGCGTTGTCGAGGAAGAGGCTGCGCAGGTAGTCGGCGTGCATGCGGTAGGGCATGCGCGTGCCGTCCGCGTTCCACGCCATCAGGTCGTTCAGCGCGGGGCGCTCGCCGAGCAGCCAGGTCCGCACCAGCGGTGCCCAGATCAGCTCGCCGGGGCGCAACGCCTGGAAAGCCGCCGCCATCTGCGCGGCGCCCAGGAATCCCTGATACGCCATGATGTCCTCGAGGAAGGCAAGCTGGCTTTCGTCGATGAACAGGCCGATCTCCCCGGGCTCGGTGAAGTCGGTCTGCGCGGCCAGCAGCGAGAGCGAGGCGAGGCGGTCGTCCCGGTCGCGCGCCATTGCGGTAGCCGCGATGGCCATCAGCGTGCCGCCGAGGCAGTAGCCCAGCGCGTGCACGCGGCGCCCGGGTAGCACGGCTTCGACGGCGTCGAGGCTGGCGCGGATGCCCAGCCGCAGGTAGTCGTCCATCCCGAACCCGGCGTCCGAGGCATCGGGGTTCTTCCACGAGACGGCGAACACCGTGTGGCCCTGGCCGACGAGGTAGCGAATCAGCGAGTTGTGCGGCGACAGATCCAGCACGTAGTACTTCATGATCCAGGCGCTGACGACCAGCATCGGCTCGGCATGCACGGTCGGCGTCGAAGGCGCGTACTGGATGAGCTCGACGAGCTCGTTGCGCATGATGACCTTGCCCGGCGTGAGCGCCACCTCATGCCCCGGCCTGAAAGCGTCGGCGCCGGCCGGAGGCATTCCGAGAGCGCCTCGCCACAGGTCCTGCGTGCCCTGCAGTGCGCCGGTGAACAGGTTCATGCCCGCGGTGGCCGCGGTCTTCTGCAGCACCTGCGGATGGGTCGCGGGGAAGTTGGCCGGCGAAACCATCTCGAGCCATTGCCGCATCGTGAAGTCGACAAGTTGCCCGTGGTGCCGGTCCACGCCGGGAACATCGCGCAGCAGCTCGAGCAGCCGCCGCCCGCCGGCCTCGAAGGCGTCGCGGTACGCGCAGAACGGCCAGGGTGCCCAGTCTTGCGCAGCCAGCCTCGGGTCGTGCGCCTGCGCGTTCGCGCGGGGCAGGGCCTGGTGCAGCGCCAGCGCGGCGGCGCGTCCGGGCTGGGTCGCGAAGTGGATGGCCCAGTCGGACCACGCCAGCATCAGCGCCGCCGGCGACATCCCACCGCCGAGTCGCCCCCAGGCAGCGTGGAGCAGGCGGTCGAATTCGTTGTGTTGGCGGGTCACTTCAGGTCCTTGGAGAAGGCGCCCCGGGGTGGGGCCGGGCGTCGTGCGCTGAAGTCTGCCGCTTCGCGCGCCGCCCGCCTTGCGCGGCATCAAGGTCTTGCCGAAGCGGTGCCCTACGCTTTCGATCTCCTGCCTTTACAACCCATCGGAGCTGAACATGCCGGCCAAGATCGTCGATTTCTCCGCCCGATCCAAGGTGATCCGGGACGAACCCTTCCACGCGCACTTCTGGCAATGCACGCCCGCAGAGTTCCAGGCCTACCTGGGCCGGCCGCGCGAGTTCCTGCACAGGCTGGGCATCGTGGTGCCCGGTGAATGCCGGATTGAAACGATCATCGAAAACCACGACTGGCTCGAGCACGAGGCGCCGGAGTTCTTGAGCGAGGGTGGCAACGACACCGTGATCTGCAACATGGGCAGCGGCGGGGCCACTCGATCGGTGTACAGGGTTGTGATCTACGCGCGCGACAAGGCGGCGACCGGCAATGTCGAGAAGACGCTGCTGCACCGCGCGGACCGCCAGCAGGTCAAGGATGCGAAGCCGCCGTCAGGGCGCAAGGCCAAGGGCAAGAAGGGGAAGAGGGCAGCCAAGGCTCGCCGCGTAAGCGGCGGGCGGTGACGCGGCGCGCCGCCGCCTTTCAGCGGCGCTGGTGCGCCTCGATCGCGGACTGGCAGGCAGCGCAACGGATCGCCGTGGGCTGCGCGAACAGCCGGGCGCGCGGAATCTCGGCGCGGCAGTCCTCGCAGACACCGTAGCGGCCGTCCGACAGGCGCGAGAGAGCCAGCTCAATCTCATCCAGCCGGGTGCGGTCGATCTCGATCTCGGCTAGGTGCACGTCGGCCGCGCGTTCCGCTTCGGCGTCGTCGGCATGGGTCGTTACTTCGCGGCCGCCGTCGGCCGACAGCAGCTCGGTCGTGGGAGCCGAGGCGCGGAGTTCGTCGAGAACCTGCCGCTTCATCGACTCGAGTTGCCGATGGAGGGTGTGGCGGTCGGTGGCATCCAGGTGTTTCATGGTAGGGCCTTTGCGGTGAATGAATTGCGGATGGGATGGGTGCGGCGTTTCCCGGCTGCGACGGTCGGTCATGAGCGCCCCCGGCGCGAGGCAGGGAGGCGCACCGCCACGTAGGCGAGCCGGCGATCCCGCATGACCAGCAGCGCGACCGCGTCCCCGCCCGGTACGCGGGCGAGGGCCTGCCCGAGATCCTCGACGCGATAGAGCTTCGTCGTGTTCACGGCCACGACCACGTCGCCCGCGCGTATGCCTTCGCTGCGGGCGAGACCGCCGGCCTCGCGCACCATCAAGCCGCTGTCGATGTTCAGCTGTAGGCGCTGGGCAGGAGAGATCTCTCCCACGCTCAGGCCCAGGCCGTCGTTCCATTCCAGGGGCGCCGCCGTGAAGGAGGTGCCGGCGGCGGCCGGCTGTGTGGCCAGCGTCACCCGCAGTTTCCGCGGCGCGCCATTGCGCCACACCTCCAACTGCACCCGGCTGCCGGGCGGGCGCTGCGTGATCTGCTGCGGCAGGTCGGCGAAGCGCTCGACGGGCCTTCCGTCGAGCGCGAGCAGCGCGTCGCCCTGCGCGAGGCCGGCGGCCTGCGCCGGGCTGCCAGCTTCGACGCGGACCACCAGGGCGCCGGTCGTGGCCGCCAGCCCGAAGGACTGGGCCAGCGCGGGCGTCATTTCCTGGAACTCGGCGCCCAGGTAGGCCCGGCGCACGCTGCCGTGCGCCTGCAGCTCGCCGGCGATGCGCATCGAAAGGTTGATTGGCACCGCGAAGGACAGGCCCATGTAGCCGCCGCTGCCGCTGTAGATCATCGAGTTGATGCCCACCACCTCCGCGCGGTTGTTGAACAAGGGACTGCCCGAGCTGCCCGGGTTGATCGCGACATCGGTCTGGATGAACGGGATCTCGCCCGCACCCGCCATGACGCGCCCGACGGCGCTCACCACGCCGGCGGTCACGCTGCCGTGGAAGCCGAAGGGCGAACTGATTGCAGCCACCCAGTCGCCCGGCGCGAGCGTGGAGGAATCGCCGATGACTGCCACCGGCAGGTCGGTCGCATCGATCTTCAGCAGTGCGACATCGGTGCGCCTGTCCATGCCGGCCACGCGCGCCGTGAAGCGGCGCCCGTCATCCAGCTGGACCTGCGCTTCGTCGATGTTCGAGACCACGTGCGCGCTGGTGAGGATCAGGCCGTCGCTGCGGATGATCAGACCTGACGCGAGGTCGCGGATCTGGCTGATGCGCGCGCTGGCGGGCAGGGGCCAAGCCAGGCGGTCGGCAAAATCATGCTCGGGTGCGATTTCGAGTTCGATGTCTTCCGGGTTCAGGTCGCGCCCGACGCGCAGCGTGCTGATGTCGACCACCGATCTGCCGCGGCTGGCGACCAGAGACGAGAAATCGCTTGCGCCGCTCGCCGACGGCGTGCGCGACATGGCTGCCTGCTCGACGGTGGCCGGAGGCACCTGAACGGGCGCGGCGCATGCGCACAGCAACGAAACGCCGGCGGCAAGTGCGCAAGCCGGGCGGACGATGCGATGCGTCGCGTTGGGGTGAAGAAAAAGCGGGCCCACGTCCATCGGATCAGAGCTTCAGCTCGACTGCGGCGACAGCGTGACGGGTCGAACTACGGCGTGCGAGTTTTCGGCATCGCGGACTGCGGTTCCGAAGGCCAGCAGACGGGCCGCGAAACTGCCGTCGTCGACCTCGCGCATCGTGACCGAGGAGCTCAGGATCGGCGCGCGGCCGAGAATCCGGCCAATTTCCGCGGCGGCGTTCGGGGCACCTTGTCCACCCATGACCGAGAGCACCGCGACGTCGGGGAGCCGGTCGTGCTGGCGCGCGACGAAGGCGCGCATGGGGCTGGCGAGCTGCAGCATCCAGATCGGCGACACCAGCACTACGGCATCGAAGTCGCCAGGCGGCGGACCGTCATAGCGGACGGCGGGCTGCCGCCGCAGGAAGGAGTCGATCATGCAGCGCAGGCTGCCGAGAGCACCCGCGCGAGGCCGAACCTCGGTGATGTTCGCGAGCTGCCAGTTCTGCTGGCTGCACAGGAGTTCTGCGACACGACGGGAAGTGCCTGTGTAGGAGTAGACGATCACCAGTACGTTGCTCATGTCTGCCTCTCTGCTGGGTTCATGTCGAGCCAATGTAGGCAGCGAGAAGGCGTGTCGCCTTGCGCTGCATCAAGAGCCCGCGCCGGAAGAGGGCGGCTCATGGGTGTGTATTGCCGGATTCCGTCTTGATGCAAGGCAAGGCCAATCGCCGGGCAGGCGGCGACCATGCTGTCATCGGGGAGCACGCCCCGGCCGAAGGAACCCTCATGAGAATCCTGCTTGCCGTCGACGGGAGCGACTACACCAACCGCATGCTGTCCTACCTGACCAAGCACAAGGATTGGTCGAATGCGGGCCACGCCTTCACGGTCTTCCACTTGGTGCTGCCTGTGCCGCACCGCGCCGCGGCCTTCGCGGGGCCGGAGGTCGTGCATGGCTACTACGAAGACGATGCACGGATGGTGCTGGAGCCGGTGCGCGAGTTGCTGGCGCGCAACGGCATCCAGGCGCACTTCGAGCACCGGGTAGGACATCCGGCGGAGGAAATCGCCTCGTTCGCGCAGAAGGGGCAGTTCGATCTCGTGGAGTGCGGCCGCAGCCGTCTTCGGCGCGTCCGCGCTCGCCAGCGGCACGGGGGCGTGGTCGCAGGCGCGGTCATGCCTGGAGCCGGTGCAGACCGCGACGTAGGTCGCCGATTTCGTCCTTGGCCCCAGCATGGATGCTGTTCTAGTAATTCCTTTGACGATTCTTGGCGTCCCACTCCATGCGTCCCAAGAAGAAAAAAATGCTGCACAAGTAATTTCTTTACCCCTCTCCAAGGAGATCGCTTGTCGATCATCGCGCAGAAAGATTTTGTTTGTCGAAAAAGGGAAAAAGAGGTTCTGTCATGTTGCGGCTGACCTCTCCTGCATCAATCGCTCCGGCAGCTCAGCAATGGCGCTAAGCGCTCAAAATCGCTCGATGCGCTTCGGTTCGTGGGCCAATGTGCAAGCAGTTCGGAGTGCATGGAGACCTAGAACCGACACGATTGCTTGGTTGTGTGCGTAGCCCACGTCGGCCTCTTCGGCGCCAGCACAGCGCTTCAGGATGGCATCTTTCAGGATTGTCTCGGCGCTTCGTCCAAGTGTGGGTGCAGCTCAGCGCGAAGCCGTGTCGCAGCCGCAAACGGTTCGAGGGATTTCAGACGTTTGGCGCTTACGTCGAATGGGGGTCGGATGAAAATCCAAAGCGATCAGTTGGGAGAATCAAAATCCAAAAAAAGGTTCTTCATACTGCCGGCCAGATACTCTTGGGGAAAATAACTTGCGGCATGAAAATAGTTCTGATGATCGGAGATTTTCATTGCGGCCAACAAACCAAGATTGCGCCTGCCTGCATCAAAAAGAAAGCCTGAGCGCAGTGAGTGCGCAGAATAGTCATCTGGCAGGCCTGCCTTCCGGCAGCGCTCCTTCACAATCATGCGCACTCTCCCAGGGCGAAGCCCCGCATTTGAAATGCGACCGCTTCGGAAAATCCTTTTAAATATCGGACCAGGATCGGTTCCTCTGATTTGTAGCCACGCGTTTAGCGCATCAGCGGCGTCGCCGGTCAAATTTTTTTCTCTCGTAGTTTCCCGGTTCGCGTGCATACTGGTGAAGGAATAGATATAGTTCTGAGGGCTTACTTTACGCAAATCTTTAATGGTTGCGCTGACCACCTCAGAACGTCTTCTCCCTCCGCCTTCCCAAGCAAATAATAAAAGAGCCCGGTCGCGTTTTCCGACTATGGACTCATCGCAGGTGGCCAAGATGGAATTCAATGCTTGTTGAGTAAAAGGCGTTAGTCTGTGCGCTCTCACGCCGTCCCTTGCACATTTGCTTTGGACAATGGCAAGCAATTCGCGAACCTTGGTATCTTTGCACGGATTATCTTTTAGCCAGAGCTCCCGATGAATAAAAGAAAGAACGGAAAGGTGGTGGCGAAGAGTATTGAAAGAAAAATGTCCACGTCCCCGCTTCAACCCTTCGTTGTTCAATAGGTCATCGAGTTCAGCTGGAAGTTGGTTCGCAAATCGCATTTCAGGATCGACTTGCCCGCCCGAACGTTCGTCGCTTCTATTCAACTTCCAGCCACCTTTTTGTGATTCGGATCCTCCGAGTGCAGCATGATCGGCGATGAATTGGATGACCACATCAACGGGGACTGGCAACTCTAACTGCGCATTAAACCGCACATAATGCCAGGCGAGCCAGTATTGGGTGGTTGACAGATAGGACTTCATGGTATGGGGTGTCTGAGCTTTAAATATCTCCATTCCAATCGTTTCGCCAATACAGCGGGCCAAATTCTTTCGATTTAGCTTCGAAATATCAATCAACGCTGACATGCGTGCCTCCATTTTTTAAATGAAATCCTCCCGCTGCGCTGGAAGGCTCCATCGCAAGTTTGATTCATTTGGGGTCGTTTTCTAGAATTTTCTCATTTTTTAACTTGATCTGCCAAGTTTTTACTTGGTTTGGCTTAGTGATTACTTGATTCGACTAGATGGTTACTAATTTTTTGTCATTTTTTAAATAAATCAGGCCTGAAAATTTGATTTTCCCAATCCGTTTCTGATAATTATCTAGAGCCAGCGCATTCACCTCGTGGGATGACCAATGACCAATGTCGATTTCGAGGAGCGATTGCATGAGCCTGCGCGCCGCTATCGATAGCGGCGCCGAACAGGTCTTGCGCTCCAAACTTATGTAAGGGGGTGCCATGCAGAGTTCGACTGTCCGAACGGCACGTGGTCGCAAGCCACTGAAAGCGTCTCAGGCTGTGCGCGCAACCATCAAAGCGCGAGGCAAGCAGCCCGGCAACATCGTGTTCATTTACGGGCCAAAGGTCTGTAGGGAGTGGGTGCTTCGAAGCAATCTGGAACTCGCGGCCATGCTTTGGGCGGAATCTTCGCAGGAGGTCCTGAGCTACAGCTGCGACATCGACACGATCTGGGCACAGCTTTCTTTAGAAGGCTACGCCGGATCAAAGCCCGACATTGGTTTCCAGCGCTACAAAGGGCCGCGAGGGCTGTATGAGGTGAAGTACGAAAAAGACCTCGAGAACGACCCCCGAGCTAAGAAGCAGGCCCAGATCCAATCACAGCGGGCTTCGGAACTTGGCTACACATGGAACTGGTACACAGAGAAGGATGCGATTCGTCAAAGCGTTCAACTGATGAACTGGCTGAGCATCAATTCGGCCCTCGAACAGTTTCGGCATCTGGGCACTGCAAACCTTCAAGAGGAAATCGCAAACTTGGTGCGCGTCAGTGAAGGCCTTCATCTGGCGGACATTTACAGGGAATTTCAGGTACTCCCCAGGGAGGAAGTGTTCGTTGCGACCATGCGAGCACATCAAAAGCGTCAGCTCACAATCGAGCTTGCAAAGCGTCCGTTCGCTTTATCCGCTTCAGTGAAACCCTGGGAACTCCAATGAGGCGCAGCGCAACGCGGGAAATTAGGCTGCGAGAGCTTGATCTCACGCATGCTCCCGCACCTCAAGTGGTGCCGCAGGAAAAGCAGAGAAAGTACAACCGCCTCAAGTCTGCTCTGGAGCAGTATTGGAAAGGGATGAGACCGCGGGAGATTTTGCGCCTTTACGGCGTGAGCAAGCAATTACTGTCTTATTACCAAAATCGCTTTTTCCTTGCGCATAAAGACGGACGAATTCAAGGCTTTCGGGCATTGATCGGGAATGTCCACATCAACCTGTATGAGCGCAAGATGGTGTCTGATAGTGCGAGTATCCAAGATGGGTTTGGAGCGGCCGGCAGCTTTCAACAATGTCTGAAAAAATATCCAACTGCGCGTAAGGCTATAGACGACGCAATCAATCAGTCCGAAAAAAATCGGTTCTCGCACGCGCTCGCGCATGCCGAAATTCATCAGAAATTCCTCACTGCGTTGCGAGCGGATGGCGTTACAGCGACCCAATACCCGTTCTGCACCAAGTTGCAGGGGTACGAGTCGCTGCGTAAATACGTACTAGAGGCGGTTCGTGTCAAGAAGAAAAGCGGGGCGCGCACTGCGTTGTTTGGTCATGAAGCACTGGATGGCCTCGACGGAATGAGTAATGAGCACAGTTGGCTGTCTCCACTACTGCCCTGCGATATTGCCTGCTACGACGAGCAAACACTTCCGGCGATTGGTGTGGTTGCTCTAGAGCACGAAGGGCAGCGTATCTTGCTTCCCATGGAGCGCATGTCGCTGTGCATGTTGGTATCGATGAAGCCCAAATGTATCCTCGCCTACCATCTCTCGTTGCGCAGCCGTGTCAGCTCCGGAGATTTTCTGGAGACATTCTCAAATCTACTGACTCCCTGGACGCCATGGAAATTCGAGGCGGTCCCAACGCTTGCGTACAAGTCAGAGGCGGGATTGCCCAGCGGGGTAGTCCCAGGCTTTCTAGAGAACCTGCGTCTAGGCTTAGTGCGAATTGACAATGATTTGACGCACTATGCAGATGCGGTTTTGGTGTACCTCAAGCATCTGCTCGGATTACAGATCGAGTTCGGCAAGGTCCGCCGCTGGATCACACGGTACGTGGTGGAGCAAGTCTTCGGTGAATTACAAGTACTCTTATCCAGACTTCCGTCGACGACAGGAAGTGGTCCCCATGACCGCCACGTGAATGACGCCGCAGGCAATGCCGTCAAGTGGGAAATCACGCTCGATCAGCTCAAGGATTTGATCGAAGTCGTAGTGGCGAACTTCAATGCGAAGCCTCGAACCGAACTCTATGGGGCTACTCCGCTGGAGGCCGTAAAGCGAGAGTTCTCGGGGCGGATCGAGCGAGGTTCTGCGATTCCAGGCTATTCGCATCGCTCATTGAAAGACCTGCCGCTCCCCGTAGACATCTGCAAGGTGACGATCCGCGGCAGCGAGAAGAAGGGTACGCCCCCTTATGTTGAAATGGATCATGCCAAATACAGCAGCGCGCTGCTGCGTGACGCATGGCAATTGATCGGGACGCCCTGCATCGCGTTGTTGCAAAAGGACCACCGCGTCATCAAGTTGTGCCGTGAAGACGGAGAGGAACTCGGGGCCGTACAGGTCACAGGTCATTGGTCAGACAGTTTTCATAACCGCGCGACACGGAAAGAAATCATCAGATTGCGCAACGCGGGGTTACTGAAGTATCGCCAGACGGACGATCCGGTTGAGGCATTCAGGGAGTTCAAGATCGAAGAGATGGCCAAGCATGTCCGAGAGAAGCCCGAAAAGGTCATGCGCGGCAGCAATCGATACCTCGACACGCTTCGCGGTCGTCCGGACGATGGCGGCGCGACACCGGTGCCACGACGCGCACGTTCCGACTCCCTGCCTGATGCATCGGGCGGACGGTGGACAGATGTGCGCATTGCCGTGAAGGAGGCAAAGAGATGATCGAGGATGTGGCTTACCGCGTAACAATGCAGGTGCGTCACCCGAGTGTCGTTCGGTTTGGCTATATGCTGGAAACCGACACCTTCAAACGCGCGGACGCCTTTCTGAAGAACTGGGTGGAGCTCGGGAAAGGTGGGCTTGCGTTTTCCGCACCTTCCCGGATGGGAAAGACCTATGCTATTCGCAAGCTCTATGGCTCCTTGAAAGCAGCCTTTTCGCACATTGCCTGTGTCTCGATCACAGCCGAGACTGAGTCGCGCACGGATCGATTTTCCCGTACTTATTCCGAGCTTCTGCAGCAGCTGAAAAAAGATGATCCGACCCGACTAAGGAGCAAAAACTGCGATGTCTTCGCCGGCCACCTGATGTCTCTGTGCCGGGATAGCGATGCGCTTTACTGCGTGGTCTTCCTAGACGAGGCACAGAAATTCAACGAACAGCAGTGGAACGCACTCTACATCGCATTGAACAGGCTTGAGAGCAACGGCGTCGGCATGCTGGTCTACTCGTTCGGCAACGAGGAACTCGGCAACCGCGGGAAGCTGCTCGTCGAGTCAGGAAATCAAGGAATCGGTGGGCGCTTCTTCGTGCGAATGATGAGTTTCGAGGGGGTTCGAACCAAGGATGAACTCCGCACCCTCCTTAAGCAGTACGACGAGGCCTTGCATTTTCCTGATCCTCACTGGCCGTACACACGCTATTTTGCGAGAGCCAAATACGATCATGACAATTGGCGCCTGGAGTTCGAGTCTGACGCTTACTGGAGCGCACTGTGCGAGTACGCAGGGGTCCATGAAGGGGGTCCGCGCCGCAGCGGATTTTGCATGCAGTGGATCACCGATCCGATCCATTTTGTCCTCAAGGATTGCCTAACCTCGGAGGCGAAAGGCAAGCGTAACGAATCTGTAGCCTGGGTACAAGCCATCGAGCAAACATGTCCTCACCAGATCTATTAACCCAATCTCCGTGGGTCTGGCCTCTTTCATACTGGCGTGAAGCCGAAAGCGCCTGGATGTGTGCGCACAAGTTCGCCTTTCTGAACGCGTTGCATGGAGATTCGCTCAAGCGGGTTCTTGCCAATCGTCCAACAGGGCCCCAGGGACGGGTATCGATGAGGGGCTTCGGGAAGCTTTTCTGCGCCATTGCTTACGAGCGTTCTAAAGGACTTCGCCCGCACGCCGGGTCTGATGTGCTTCGGGCCCTGACCATGAGGGAACTGTTTCATGAGCACGCGGAACGAGCCGCATCGAGTGCACTTCGTTACTGCCCGGAGTGCTTGCAACACTGGTTTCATGCGAACGTTTTTCAGCTGGACGGGCTTGAAATTTGTCCTGTCCATGGCATTCCATTGCGCACGGGTTGCCCGAATTGCGGAGCCTGGATCGATACAGAGTTCGTCGGAGTCGACTTCAAAAAACCACTGCACTGCGTACGGTGCGGAACCCCGTTTGCGGGAAGGCTGCCGGAATTTTTTGAGCTCTTTGGGAGCAGCTCCTGGGAGTACTATGAGCCGGCACGCAGCCTTGTGACATTGCAGCGCGCACTCTCGCGGGCATGCAGGTGCGTTCACTTTGTTGGCGATTGGTCATCTGACTTGCCGCTTTCCAGGCCGACGTATCTGGGTGGTCTTTTGGCTGGCCGCAGGCTTGCGACTTTGGTCGGCTCCTTCGCGATAACTACTCGGCCTGCAGTTGTAGCCTTGCAGTGTTCGCAGGTGAGGTCTCAGCTTGAAGAAGAGGTCGTTGCAGGATTTCGAACGACCGTCAAATCGATCGGCCGGCACTTCAAGAAAGCCATCCGCCAGTCCTGTGGCCACAAAGCCCCTCCGACGCTCGACATCGAAATTCAGCAGCCGAGCTTTGATTATGAAGCGCCATCCTGGCTGCGACCGATGGCGCAATATGGCTTCGACGGGTCAGGGGTATGCGCATGCTGCTTTTTACTTGCGCGATGGCGTGTCCTGTTTGCCGAGGTGTTCGCATCCGCTCAGCAGCGCCGTCGGCTCTACTCTGCGGAGTATCTGCATGGAGAAGCACCTACTCTAAATCTAGCCCCTCAGACTGCTTATGCCCAGTTTTCCCGCTGTGCTGTGCAAATAGCGCACGGACTAGGTCTTGACGTGACAACGCTAAGCAGTCAAGACTGGATCGGCAGGACTGACGAGCCCGCTGTTTATCGGCAAGTGTGGCCCATTGCTTTCAACCACACGAGAGTGCATCGCAACTTGAAATTCGCGATCGGATACTCACGACGGGATGTAGATGACATACTGGTGCGATTGGCGCGCGTGTCCATGCTGCCTGTCAGCAAATACACGGCAGTACCGCGCGCGAGCACCTATCACGCAATCTGGGGGCAGGCCCTTGTGGCTCTGAAGACCCATGGATGATGTGCAGGTAGGAACCGGGCAGAGAAGAGGAAGCTGCGACACAGCCTTGTTCGCTCCGCGATTCCGGGCTACACCAATTGCTGCGCGACGTCGCGTCCAGGTATATGAAGAATTCGAACGGCTTCATTTCCAGCCCCGTCACGATCCGCATGATGTTCGTCAGCGAGAGATTGCGTTGTCCCCGCTCTATCCCTCCCATGTAGCTTTTCAACACGTGCACTTCCTCTTCGAGACCAATGACTTCGATCGCCCAACGATCCGCGTGGCCGTGCCCTCCATGTCCTATGGCGAGGCGTGGAACTCCAAATTTTCGATCCTGATGTCCTGAGCTTTGTGAGATTGAAGGGGCAACCGATGTGAAGCTGCTCATCCTTTCAGACCTGCACCTCGAGTTCGGCATCTTCAGCGTCCCGAAGGTCGACTGCGACGTCGTGATCCTGGCCGGAGACATCTTCGTGCCCGGCTCCAAGGCCATGCGGTGGGCTCGCCGGCCGGAAAACTTCGGGGAAACGGTTCCCATCGCCTTCGTGCCGGGCAATCACGAGTTCTTTTCCGGCATCCTGCAGACCTCGCTCAAGGAAATGGCGATGACCGCGAAGGCGTGCAACGTGCACCTCCTGGCGCCAGGCGAGGCCGTGATCGCCGGCGTCCGGTTTCTGGGCTGCACCCTGTGGACCGATTTCGAACTGCCGGTCCAGACCAAGGCTGGGCCTGTGGTCGACGCCGAGCGGGCCATAAAGGCGGCCAAGGTGCATCTCAATGACTACTCGTCCATCCGGTGGGCCGAGGTGCCGCTACCTTCCGAGGCTCCCGCGGGAGCCAAGCCCGGGAAACGCCGCCTGACACCCGAGGACACTCGGGCGCTCCACTTGAGCGACCGCGCTTGGCTGGCACAGAAGCTGGCGGAGCCCTTTGCAGGGCCAACGGTGGTGGTGACTCACCATGCCCCGCACCGGAACTCGCTCGCGCCGCACTACCAGTCCGACTGGCTATCCCCAGCCTTTGTGAGCGAGCTTCCAGACTCCTTCTTCGAAGTGCCATCGCTCTGGGTTCACGGGCACCTCCACGAGAGCCACGACTACCGGGTCGGCAACTGTCGGGTGGTGTGCAACCCGCGAGGGTACGTACAACATGGCCGAGACCATGAAAACAAGCAGTTCAACCCAGAGCTGGTGGTCCAGCTATGAGTGACATCCTGTCATCTACCCGCACGATCCAGAAAGTGCTGGCTGCCGCGACCGAGGTCGTGGGCGGGGACCTCGAGGCGGCGATCCTTTGGTACAGGAACGAACCACTCGCGCTGTTTGATTGCAGGACTGCCGAGTCGCTGGTAGCCGAAGGGCGGACCGTCGATGTACTCAATCTCCTGGAGTCCATCCAGGCCGGGTTTGTTGGATGACATCCCTCCGCACCACCCGCACTGATGACTCCAGCGACCTCCTGTTCCTGGATGTCGATGGGGTTCTTCATCCCGTCGAGACCGACTTCTCGTTCAGCAGCAGGTTTTTCAGCCATCTGCCGCTGCTGGAAGAGCTGCTTCGGGAGTTCAGGTCTGTCGACGTCGTCATTTCCTCGGATTGGCGACTCGCTGAGAGCATCGAGCAGTTGCAGCGGTACTTCAGCGAGGATATCCGGCACCGGATCATCGGAGCTACGCCGCAGATCAGCCCCGATACGGTCGTTCAACACCGGCGCCAGCTGGAGATCCAGGTCTGGCTCGACGGGAACGGCCATAGTGACGCGGAGTGGGTCGCACTTGATGATTGGCCTGAGAGCTTTGAAGCGGGCTTCGCGCGGCTCGTGCTCACCGACCACACACGGGCGTTCGATCAGGACAGTCTCCAGGAGCTTCGCTCACACTTCCTGCGGTTCGCGGCTGCCCGATGCTTCATCGCCGCCTCGACGTGCATGAAATGACACCGCACATCTCGTCGAACCTTCACGCGCAATCCGAGCGCAAGCAGTCGGCTCCCAAGCTGATGTTCTTCGGCGATCCGCACGGGGACCTCGAGTCCGTGGTCGCCGCGGTCAAACGCTGCCGGCCTGAAGCCATCGTACTGCTGGGCGACATCCAGTCGCGTCAGCCGCTGCACATTGAGTTGAGCCCAATCCTGGATCTTACTGAGGTCTGGTTCATCCACGGAAACCACGATACCGATTCAGATACCGACCACGACAACCTGTGGGAATCGGAGCTCGCTGGTCGCAATCTCCATGGACGCGTCGTCGAGATCGCCGGGTACAAAGTCGCGGGCCTGGGCGGTATCTTCCGCAGCAAGATCTGGGATCCGCGGCAGCCGGTCGAGAACGCCGCGTTCCAGTCGAGCGATGCTATGCGTCGGACCATGAAGCGCGAGGAACGGTGGCGCGACGGTATTTCCCGCAAGCACCGATCCTCCATCTTTCCGGAGGACTACCAGCAACTGCTGCGGAGTGGGCCAGCTGACATCCTGGTGACGCACGAAGCACCGTCCGCACATCCGCATGGCTGGCAGGCGATCGACGAACTCGCCGAGACGCTCGGCGTCCAATTGGTAGTTCACGGCCACCACCATCAGAACATCGACTATGTCGCGGAGGGCTTGATGACCACCGCGGCACCGTTCCGCGCCTTCGGGGTTGACATGGGATCGCACCTGGTGTGGCCTCAGGATCCGCAGGAGGTAAGCAAATTGGAAATCCAGCCGCAAGACTTGCTTGATCTCGCCACCCAGGTGTTCGGCTCGGCGGCACAGGGTTGGCTGAACAAGCCGCACAGACTGTTCAACGGTCGAACACCCGCTGCGTTCGCTGCGGAGGGCGGTTCGGAACAAGTGCGAGCCATGCTCATCGCCATCCAACACGGTGGTGTCGTGTGAGGACCGACAGGGACAGACCGCGAGGCATAGCGTGATCCTGTTCCTCGACTTCGACGGCGTGCTGCATCCGGAAGGGGAAGATCACATCCTCAACGGCGTCGACTTCTGCTTCCTGCCGCGCTTGGAGGCATTGCTGCGCGAATTCCCGTTCGTGAAGATCGTGATCAGTTCGTCCTGGCGCGAACATCTCCGCTACAAGACATTGATGAAGCCCTTCTCCAGTGACATTCGAGCTCGTATCCTGGGGATGACCCCGTACCCGGGGTGCGGACTTCCTCCGCCGTACAGGCCGCGTGAAGGAGAAATCCTCGCTTGGCTCCAGCTTCACGATGCGGTCGACGAGCCCTGGGTCGCGCTCGACGATGCTTACTGGCAATTCGATCACTGCAAGGACCACCTGGTGGTGTGTGGCTCGTTCACCGGCTTCGACGACAAGGCCTGTGTCGAGCTCCGTGCGCGCTTTGAAGGAGCATCCCGATGAAAGTGCTGATTCTTTCCGACCTTCACCTCGAGTTCGCGCCGTTCGAGCCAGCGCCTGATCTTGAATTCGATGTCGTTGTTCTCGCCGGCGACATCCATTCGCCGGCCAAGCGCGCTGTCCAGTGGGCAGCGGATCGCTTTCGGGGCAAGCCCGTGATCTATCTGCTGGGAAACCATGAGTACTACGACGGCCGTTTGGACACAACGCTGACTGAGGCGCGGCGCGAAGCCGAAGGAACCAATGTCCATCTGCTCGATGGTGACGAGGTGGTGATCGCCGGCGTGCGGTTTCTCGGTGCGACGTTGTGGACCGACTTCGAGCTTGCGATCGAGACACCCGAAGGACTGGTCAGCGACGCCGCACGCGCCATGAAGATGGCGACCAATCTGCTCAACGACTATACGTTGATTCGGGCACCTGACGAGTCGGCAGAACCCGGCACGTGGCGCCACAATCAGGGACGAAAATTGCAAGCGCAAGACACGCTGAGAATCCATCAAGCGCAGCGCGCCTGGTTGCGCGACAAGCTTTCGGAGCCGTTCAACGGGCCGACGGTGGTCGTGACGCACCACGCGCCGCATCGCAGTTCGCTGGCGCAGCGCTATGCCAATGACTGGGCTTCCGGTGCTTTCATCACCGAGCTTTCGGATGCTTTCTTTGATGTGCCCGCGCTCTGGATCCACGGCCACACTCATCAGCAATTCGATTATCGAGTCCGTTCTTGCCGAGTCGTGAGCAATCCGCGCGGCTATGTGAACTGGAGTGGCAAGATCGAGAACAAGGCGTTCGATCCTGAATTGATCATCGATGTGTGAAATCTCGCCAAATCGCTTGACGCAACCCCGACATTGCACAGAGCCAAATCTGAAATGTTACTGACGTTCAGCGTTGGCAACCGACCAAGAAGAGCTCTCACGTCACTGTACGCTCCTATGCGCTGGGTTGGCGCTGAAAGTACGGCATGACAAATGAACGCGACTGCTCACTGATCTCAAATAGCATTTTGATATTCATCGACCGATAGGAGGAGGCCCGCCTGGAGGTCGGGAATGTCAGTCGAACCGAGCTCATGTCGGGGGGACAGATCAGAACCGGGTAAGGCTTGAGGCATTCATCCAGGAAAAAAGAAGGCTCGATTTGCGAGCACGACAAACATAAGTTAGACCATTCTGGAGTATTTGTCGTGGGAAGTGCTTCGGTCAGCGAGATTCCGTGATCAACCTGAAGCGTCGCATCGATACAGCGGCACAGCGCTTCACTTACCTGATAGACCCACCAGAAATGAATGAGCATGTCCCGAGAGAATGAGAAGGCCGTCTCCAGATGGCCATGCTTCGCATGCAGTCTCTTGTTAGGGCCCAGCGTACCTGGAGCATGAGGGCCATCCAGGAAGTAGCCCAACACAGTACGGCTTTCTGTGTTCCCACATATTGCTCGTAGCTGCGCACTTGCGTGTTTCATTTCATTGACGATGACGCCGATGAGTTGATTGCGGTAGCCCTTGTGAATTGCATCCTGGAAGCTGCGGAAACTAGGAAGCTTCGTGGCATGGAGAAACTCCGCATGAGTTCGATATTCCTTGCCGGAAGGTGCACGCAACGTCCGTAGAACCTCATGCGCTGCGTCGATGTGTTCATTCAAGCGGTAGAGCAGAGCTTCATAACTCTCCAGCGTCTCCTTATAGTGCTTGAGTTCGACGTCGCACATCACCTCGATTCGGAGTTTCTCCAACAACGGAAATACCCTGAGCCATGCTGTCTGGATCCTGTTCAGCGATGTTTGGTACACGGTCAGTGGATGCTTGAGGCCGTGAGCTGCGTGATGTAAATGTGTTGGAGGAATGGCCCGGATGAGGTTCTCCGCCCGAGGGCGAAGCGAACCGTGTGCAGCGATGCTTCTGAATAACTCCATCTTGCTCTTGTGTAGTTGTTACGTTCCGGGACTTTGTGCCTGACCTGCGCAACGAGCGGAGCGCATCAATCTGAGCGCGCAAACGGGAAGTACCAGTTCTGCCCGTACTGTCCTACATCAGACTACGGAGTTCCGTGCTGCCAAAGAGACCGAGTTGTGCAGATGCCGGGAAGAGGCCCGTTTGATTCCTAAGTTGTTTTGCGCTGAATCACGAAACCGGATCACAGCACGGTTCTATCGCCGAGGCATCACCCGTAATGGTGATGTACTCTGACTCAGCGAAGCCGTATGACCTCCACCGTCGTCTCGCTTGTTTCGAAAAATCGGTCCGCCTACCGATGATCAGTGCTGCGCCCCGGGCTTCAAGCAGAAACACCAAATCGATTTCTGCCAACCAGGTGTCCACGCCCTCTAGCGGCACGGCAAATCTGCTCAACGAGTCATCAGGCTCGCGCTGAAGCGGAGTGTGGCGACGAACACATGATGCCCATGTCTTCATGGACTTTCATCAGGGCTTCCCCGGCATCCCATAAAAGGGGGATTGGCGCTGAGCTTATTTTTGACGATGCTGTCCACATGCGCAGACCGTGCCTGAGAACCAAGAGCTAGTGCGTCCTGTTGCCGCGCGCCATGGCATTTCACCAGGAGAAGAGATCATGAAAAAAGTGGTCCTATTCGGCGTTCTCCCCATTACCCTGCGTGTCTCGCAGGTCACTATCGCCAAAAGTGGGGATAGCGGCAGTCGTGTTACGTATGGAGGTGGGCATCACACAGCCAGTCACGGCGGCATTTATTTTGGTGGACAAGGCAGTTCGCATCGTGGCGAAACTTACCGCAACAGCAGAACTGTCCCTCAGTACGGAACCCACAAGTAATCACGGCCAAGAATGCCCCTACGGGTGACAATGTCCGTCGCAGTGCGCGTCAGTCGCGGTTCCTCCGGGACTTCCATCATCTGTGCTCCTCTTTCAAGGTGGCACCGTTTCTGCCACGCATTAGAAAAGAAAGGCGGGTAATCCGATGCAGAGAATCGAGCTGACGGATCCATACGATTTTCTCGGATTAATCAAACCCCCCATTCCTCGACCCGGCGTCGAGCTCTACTACTTGGCCCAAGGCGACTCGTGGTTCTCCCTCGGGCACGTCCCGCCCTGGGAAACAGAAAACCTGTTGGTCAATATCCAAGCTCCACGATCAGCATTGGCTGTGAACTGTGCGAGACCTGGCGCGGAACTGACCCAGATGGTCAATGTTGTCCGCAATCCGCTATTCGGGAGATTGCTCCTCGGCAACGGCGAACGGAAGTGGAGTGCCATCCTCATTTCAGGTTTAGGCAACGACGTTATCGCAGCCGTGATGTCATCACCGAAGTCTCCACCGCACAAGCGCATTCTGGCGGTAAAGACTGAGTGGAGCCGTGGAAGTGGAATCAAGCGCTATATCAGCGAAGCAGGCTGGAAGACTTTCGAGACCTACGCGCGAGCCATTGTCGATGAATTGCTATCGATGCGCGCTCGCTCGAGGTACAACAGCTCCACGCCGATCGTCATGCACACCTATGACCTCGCTACACCTCGCAACTCTAGTGCTCTTCTAAGCGGGCCATGGCTGTATAAGGCCGTCCGAGCCTTCGGCGTTCCCGAAGCAGACTGGAAGGAGCTTTCGGTTGAATTACTCGGTCGAGTGCGTGCCTTGTTGGAGAGCGTGGTCAAGAACGTGCCGGATATACACCTTGTGCAAACTCAGGGGACGCTGGAGCCAGCGCGAACTGCTGACAAGGGAGAGACAAAGGATTGGAAGAACGAAATTCACCCCTCCACTGTGGGATACGGCAAGCTCGCGGCACTTTGGACGCAGAAGTTGCTGGACTTGTCGTCCTAAGCTTCGTGCGCTGTGGCTGCTCACATGTAACGTTCGCCGAGAGCAAGTTTGCTTGGGGTTCTCCGGACGACCACCGCCTCACTTCAATGGCTGCCCTGGACCAAACTCAGCGCAGACTGCGGTTACAGCGGGCAATTTTAATGAACCGCCGCGATGGTACTGCGGTCAGAGAAGGCAGAGTTCAGGCTGATAATGACTCACAGCCAAGAATGGCTGGCCGCCCAACTGGGTGCGGCGCTTCGAATTACGATCAAGAACGAGCTCGGTAGATACCAGTTGCATGGGGAGGGGCGCGAGCAAGCTCATCAAGCACGCCGCCTAGGTTAGTTCTCCGGCCGCTCAAAATACTCAGCGATTGCCGGCTCCGTGACCCGCGCACGCCAGCCGTAATCAGCCTTCGTACGCCGCCCACCGGTTTTCGCGCATTGAATAAAACTTGGTCTGGCCATCGTTGGAGGCCAATCTGCATTTTTTGAAGACTAAACGCGTTGAACGGATTTTTTCCAGATCCTAAATCGCATGGCTTGATAGTCAAGCTGCCGATGATACTGTCTGTCAGCATCCGTTTCTCGCAGACAATGATTACTCAATAAAAAGCACATCTAGGAGATTGCAATGACCGTGGGTGCAGGGGAGGGTTGGGCGCAGGTGTGGAGTGAGTTTCACGGCCTTTGGGACGATCTGAGCCCGGAAGAACAGAGCGCCTACTGGAAGAACGCTGGCAAGTATGCGTACGACATGCCTCAACGGTCGGCGCAGCACACGCAGCTCTGCCTCGCGTTGCATGAAATTGAGTCGGGGAAAAGTGTCAAGCGTGTAAGCGGCTCAATTCCCATCAAAGTGAGGCCGCGATCGGCCGACGAACTTAAACGAGCGGTGGGTCAGCACAAAGCGCAACTGCTGGACGCAGGGCGCGCACAACATTTCTTGGTCAATGCGGCATGCAACTGGATCCAATTTTCGTTCACTGCGGCCCTGAACGATATGCTAGATGCTGTCGGTTGCAAGCGGAATGAGGTAGGGACTCGCAAGGGACCGATTCCGACCTTTTCTGCGGACGATGCGAGTCGTGATGCCCTGCGCCTAGCTGCGATCCACGGCACTCGTCAGATGACGCTGGTCTGTGCCGGTCTCATTGTTTCCGATCTTGGCTGGCGTGGACTTGACCTCGCGCGTAAGAGTCTGAAGCAGGCACCCGTTGTTGAACCCTCAGCCTCGCCATTGCCGACAGAGGTGATGTGCTCCATGCCTGATGGTGTCGTCGTGTGCGCAACTGAGCCACCTTCGGTGACGCGACCAGATTCCGAAAAGGTGTCGTTTCCACCGGTTGACGAAACTTCGTTACAGGCCCTTGAGGCGGACCTTGGGATCCTGGGGGCGCTTCTGGGGGGCGTAACCGCGACGACCTCGGCTAAGGAGGTACCGGACCTGAACCCCGTCATTGAGTTGTGGGAGCAAATCCAAGTAAGGCATGCGGCCCTGGCAGCTCAATTGAATGTGGGCACTTCACGCTTGACCGACTTAACGGAGGCGCTGGCAGTTCGCAACCGGAATGAGAGCTACTTTGGGCAACTCGTACGTTGCCGCGCGATCCGGCACGTGAGTGAACCGGACTTCACAACAATCCGCCAAAAGTGCGATGAGCTGCAGGAGGTGTTTCGATCTGGCCAGCATTTGCCCGAGGCTGAACTGGCTGTCAGAAGCCTTCTTCGACTTGTCGATGAAGGTGATCATCTCGGCGACGAACTGGCCGCCGATCTCCAGTTCGAGATCGAAGCTGTCTTCGGCCGTGCCGTGGCCTCGGCGGCGGTACGCGGGAAGCTAGTCGCGGGCTCGCCTGCTCTGGAAGAGGCGATTAGTGACAACTCCTCAAAGCTGTCTTCCTCATCGGTCACCGAGGCATTGTCGGAAGCCAGAGGAGGAGAGCTCGATCCGATGCCGCCTGCAGAGGCTATCGCCGGCGAGTCGACCGTTAGCGAGGGCAGCTTGCCCCACGAGCCCTCGGTGCCGGATACGCCTGGGCAGCCAGACGCCTCTTCGTCGGTAGCCGAACCGACGACCGCGCTCGCCTCCTTAGAGGGCGCGACTGCGGTCATGGACGCGCCTGCTGAAATTTACGTAGCCCAGTCGGACATCAGTCCCTCTCCGATCGACGAGTTGCCGCAAGAATTGGCCGTCGCGGTTGACTTCGAATTGTTCGACGATTTCTGCCGCGCACATTGGGTCGATGCTTCTGGTGAGGTCGTACTCGCGCCCTGGCGTGCAACGGGATTCGCTAAGGAAATCGCCAGCCGAGCCTTGCAGACCTGGCAGCTCGGCGATGCTGGCCTGGCATACTTGTTCGCGCGCGCTGCAGAGGCTGCCGGGGCTGCAGCACCGCTGCAGCTCGATGATCTTGCCCAGGCGGATGAGCTTTTGTCCGCACCAGAATCACCTACTGCGGGACGGCAGCCTGAGCGTGTAGAGCGCTTGCGTCGGACTCTGATGCTCGGAGCCGATATCGAAGATCCGAGCGTTGGTATCGGTCTCATGCTTGAGGCATTGAAGCCGACCTTGCCGTGCACTCTCACGCCATCCGAGATTGAGAGCATGCTGAAGCAGGCGTCCTTTCATGATTCGGGCATCGACGATATTGTGAGATTCTTGTTGATCGGCTGGACTTCCCAGATCGACCCCCTTGAATCTCTGCGGCGGCGCCTCCTGGATGAGCGACCGGAGCCGTTTGAAAAGCTCGAGGGTGCTTTGCGAAAGGCGCAAGAGGCCTTGAAGCGGGACGTTACCGCTCTCTGGAGCGCTGCAGGAGGAAAAATCCAGCGCACGCATTGCCGTGCTGCGTGGACGCGATTCGTCCAGGAACATGTCGCCCCGTTGCGTGACGATCTAGCACCCAACGGGCCTAAGGGTGTCGCAATACCGAGGCTACAGGCGTCCAGCATTGGCTCACGCGTCGTCAACGTCGGACGAGCGTTCGCCCGCATCATGGACAACGAAGGCGTGAAGCATCAGGACCGTTCGGCAGCTGACGGTGCGGCTCAGCAAATCGTCGCAGCCATCAGCCATGTTGCTGACGCGCTTTTGGCGGTAGAGACACGCCGGCAACAGGAGAAATCGAGAGCGTCTTATGACGGCGTTCCGGTCGAAGCGGGTATGCGTTTGTTGGCCGGTGTTTCGTCGAGCACCACTGACAGGCTGTGTGCGTCGTTGTTCTCCGCAGTACTTGAGCGGCGGCCGCGGGCAGATGCGCTGCGCCTGAGCGCTCGCCATTTATTGAGTCATGTCGATGTCATACGTTTCCTCGATCCGGGTGCGCTAGTGCGTGATGGTATTGCGAGGAGTGGCGTTCGGGTCCTTGATGTCGAGGATCCGCGTGCCGCAAGCGTGCTCCTACAGGGGGGAGCGACCGGCGATGGAGAGGTGCCAGACAACGACAGAGAGTTCCTTGCAGCGCTGCGGGATGCGGCCGCCGAAGATACGCGCCGTGATGTGCTTGCTGCACTGTCGCAGACGGATGTTCTTTGGGACCATCAACGGACGCTTCTGCACCAATACGCCTTCGATCTCGCTGCCGACACCTTTGAAGCGACCCAACGTCTCGAAGCCTTGTGGAGCGCCTGTGACGAGCTCATGGCCCCGAACGAGGCGATGCTCAAGGTCGTCATCGACGAGGCCAAGGAAATGACGCAGCCCGAGCGGGGAACTGGTGTCTCGATGAACAAGCGTCTACTGCGCCTGACTTGGCTGGCACGCAGTGTTGAACTCGCCGAGAGGCAGCGAGACAGTGCTGTTGATGCCCTTGTCATCCAAGCGCGCACCAATTCGCCAGAGCTGGCCGAGCGGGTCCTGCGCGATTTCCAAGCCGAGGACTACCGGGCGGGATTTTCGCTGGTGCATGGCGGTGTAGTACCCGCAGTCGAGCCAGGGCGGCTCGGAGGTCGCCGAACCATTTGGCGCGACGACGCGCTTGTCTTGTGGCCTGAACCCCGAACGAAGCTTGCCGAGGATCTACGCGGCTCTACTGAAGAACAACAGCGGTTGGTTGACATCTGGTCGGCAAGTGCGACGGAGAGTGGGCAACGTGACGCGCTACCCAAGCTGCTATTTGCGGTGATCAGTGGCGAAACTGACCGTTCGAGGTCAGATCGACGTCCAGTTAAGCTTAGCGATCTGCGCGAGCACCAGACGCGCAGGACAGTCGTCGATTGCGAGGCCATTCGGACCTATTTCCAGAAGACCGGAATGAATCCGACATTCCTGCCGCAGCTTGCGGACTACGGCAAGATTGTGATCATGCCGTTGCCGCCGACGGGCGTGCGCGGCGGCGGTGTTCCCAGCGATTGGGCAACGGCGGCTACGAGCGACGAGGCGACGAGTGCTTTGTACGCATTCCTCGCTCCCGGTATCGCATTGTCACGCCGCGACGAACTCTGCGCAGACCTGCGCAAGCGTGGCATCACTGCGGCGGTCATCGACGATATCGATGTATGCAGGCTTTGCGCGGCATCTGCAGGAGATCAGCCTGAGAGTTTCGTCCCCTTCCTTGAAATCCTTTTGGAACAGATTGATCTCGCTCGCGCGTCGCCGTTCTCCAGTCTGGATGGGCAGCATGTGCGCCTGGAGACCTACGTCGGTCGTGAGCAGGAGGCCCGCAAGATCGCACTTGGCGCGGAGTACACACGATTATTTTCAGGGCGCAAGCTGGGCAAGAGCGCACTGCTGAAGTACGTAGTCGATCGGTTCGACAACGGCAAGCTCGATTCAGAGAACACCCTGAACGTCTTCTTTATCACCATCGCGGGCGGTGATTCGGAACCTTGGGTGGTGGACGCCATCCTCGAAGCGATGATCAAGCGGTTCCGACTCCATGAACGGCCCGAAGCCCGTGGACTCGAGGCAGCCTCGCGGTTCATGGACTATATGAATCATTTTCTGAGCGAAAGGCCAGGACAAAGCATATTGCTCATCCTCGACGAAGCGGACGCCTTTGTCGAAAAGCAGCTGGCACGCAACAATATGGCGCGCGACAACAGTGACCGGGAGGGCTCACTCAGCTTCCGGATGATGAAGCAACTGCCGGCCCATGACTCCAAGGGGCTGCCTCTGATACGAACACTCTTTTCCGGCTACCGCACTACCAACACGCGAGGCGGCGTGTGGGCTAATGCCGGTGACGTGCTCGTCCTGCCTCCCTTAGAAGATGACGAGGCGGTGAAATTCCTGCAAGGGATGTTGGCACGCGTGGGCATCTCGCTCGGCAGTCACGCTCCATTTGTAGCGATGCGCTGCGGGTTTCAGCCGGCTGTGCTGATTCGATTCGGCGAGAGCCTCGTTAGACGACTGCGCCGCGCGACCCAGTCTGCCAATCGTGAAAAGCTCGTGGTAACGCGAGAGGAAGTCAGCGCGACACTGGCCGAGCAAGCAGTGCTGGACGAGATCAAGACTGTCGTGAATAACAACTTTCAGGGCAATCGGATGGGAGCCGTTGTCTTCGGTGCGACCTTGTTGGCTTTGAAAGATCTTGAGCCAGGGTTTGCTCTGACCGATGGCGCTGCTCAGGTGCTGACCAAGTTGCGCAAAATCGACCCCAACCTTGACTGGCTGGAGCGCGTCGACGCATCGCCATTGGCAGAGATTGAGCGTCATCTACAGGATTTCATTGAGCGGGGTCTGCTGACGCAGAAGGAATCCAATCGCCGCCTAGGTGATCGAGAGTATCGCCTACGCTTCCCGCATTTTCTGACTGTGCTTACTCGCCAGTCCGAGGTGGCGTTGGAAGTGCGACAGCAGATTCAAGCTATCCGCGCAGGCGGTACGCAGCGACGTGTCGCGGAATGCGTGTTGTCCGAGAGTGCACTGAGCACGGTCCGCTATTGGTATCGAGAGCGTGACACTTCTACGTGCAAGCTGATTGCCGTCGGTGGACATTGGACGCGCGCCCTCCTAGATTCGAAATGCGGAGTCCCCGACCGCCTCGGCTGCGACAGGCACGGGGTAGTGGACTTGACCACCATTAAACGGAATCCATTCTTATTGACCGAGAATGCTCGCGTCCTGTGCAACGCGTCAGCGGAAGATTGGTCCCTGCTGTTGGAAACTCCAACGATGCGCCCGTTAGTGGTGATCGGAAGCCTAGACCTTCAACGCGTTGCGATGAAGCATGCTCTTGAGGGCGGGGAGGTTCCTGTAGAGGTTATCACGCTCGGGCGCTTGACCCAAGCCACGCTCGCGTGGTGGTTCGAGGATGCGCGGGCGCTCCACTTCAGTTCTAGCGACGCGATTGCGCGTATCGCGCGAGCGACCGACCTCGTGCCTTACTTGGTCGATGCGTTGGATCGGCAACTTCCGCAAGCGCCAGGCACGGACGTCTCGACGGCGGAGCTTGAGGCTGCACTTCATCAGCTCGAGGCATCCCTCCCAGAATTGGCTTCGAACCTGTGCGATGCGTCCCAACCTGGACACCTTCTGGCACGCGAGGCGCACCTGCTGACCATGGCGGGGCAGGTGGCGGATGAGGTAACGGATGAGTTCGATCTCGAGCGCGAGTTCCAAGACTGCTGGATGATGCTGGGCTCCCAGGCCGATGGTCTTGACGCTCCCTTGAGTGAAGCTGGCGATTGGCAAGCGCTCAAGCTCCTTATTGAGTCTGGCCTCCTGCCGTCACAGATGGAACCCGATGACAATGCTGCCGCACATTCTCTGGGGCGCGTGCGCTTCGACCGCAGCGGCCCTCTGGTGCGATTGATCAAAGCCATGGGACAACCCCGTGCAGCTTGATGTGACGTTGGCCGGGTTTACGTCGCCCTGGTCATTTCGCGGATCTCGGACCTTTGCGAATTGGGCAGAGGATAGGCCTTGGGCGCGTGAGGGCGCCCTTTGCGTACTACGTACAGAGGGTGCCGAGATCGGCAATCTGATGCGACCATCAATCGCGCGATTCGTGCACGGAGTTAATGCTGGCCTCTCGCGCTTGGACATATGTGACATCGACTGCGGGGGGGCGCTCGGAACGCCTATTCAGGCCATGATTCGGGAGTTCGAACTCGACCCCTCGATTCCTGCCTTCGAAGCCTTCGGACGGATCGAAGCGCGCTTGCGAGACAGGCAACTATTGTTGGTGTTCCAGGAAAAGTCAGCTGTTCTTCCGGACGACTGGCTTCAGCTCGTATTGCTCCTTGAACATTTTCGTAAGTCCGGCAAATCCACTGCGCTAGCCGTCATCGTGATTGACCATCGCGGCGTTGTCGACGTGCAGCCGGTCTGCGATTTTCGCAGCGGCTTTGCATCGCACAACGTCCTTGCTGAGGCGTCCTCGGTCAGCAATGTGGAAACGCTATGGTCTGCGTACGTTCATCACCGAGTCGCCTGGGAGGCGGGCGGCAGCGTCACATACGCGCTGTCGTTGAGTCAAAGAGTCGCCGCCTGTGCGCCGGGGAATGACGAAGAATTCGAGCGACGGCTCCAAGAGCACGCCGTTGCCTGCTTGCAATCGCATCCCAGCAGGGTAGACCTCGAGGAACTACACACCATCATCGGCGCGGAGAGCACCTTGACATCCGACCGCCAAGCTACGCTGATGGCTCGGCTGTTCGCCCGGCACCTACTTTGGCGTCCGCCGGCGCTGAATGGCCTGCACGTCGTTCCTTGGGCCTCTCGCAGTCTCCTCGCACACGCAGCTTTGCCCCGGAAGTACGTATGGGGCATGCGGCATCAGCTTGTGTGCGCACCCTTAGCAGGCGAGATTCTGGCGCTGTGCCTCAAATTTGAGAGTCAGATCCTCGTTCGCCTTCATGGCAGGCGAGGTGCGAAGACGGCGTCGTTCGAAGCGCTTAACAATCAGGATCGCTTCAGGCGTGGCGAGGACCTATTTGTTGTGTATCCTGCCGCTTTCCCAGCGCGCCCTGTAGAGCCAGATGACGTGTGGGCATTCGCGTCCCTCGGCGAGAACCTCAATAGCAGCACTTGGAGGAATCGCCCAATGCACCACAACACACGCCTGCTGCGCAATGCGATTGCGCATGGACACTACGTCAACTGGCGACACGTGGACTGGGCTCGCCAACTGCTCGAGAGCTTTGACAACTAGTTTCGCGATTCCGAAGCCGTTGCGAAAAGGCCAATGTTCGACGGGCGTTCAATGCCCGCCGCCACCCCAAGGCGCCGTCGCCCTCTTCTCTGTGCATTGCGCGCGCCGAAACGGTGACTCGCAGGATGCCCGCGGCAGGCATCTACGCGCGCGTCAGGCTTGGCCAAATTTAGGTAGCAGCGGCTTGATGTCCGCCAAGTTTGAGATGACAAGTTGCCGCTCGCCTTTGCGGGGTTGCCCGTTCATCTCGAAGTTCAGCGTCCTCAGGGTGTAGAACAACATCGCTTGTCTGCAGGGGACGACCACTTTGCCATTGCGCATGCCGTAGTCGATTTCAAGGCCGCGGCGCTGCCCGGCGCTAAGTGATTCGTCCGGTGCGAGGACCAAATCCACATACGTATGCCATTCCTGATCGAGTTCGGGATCGATCTCAGTCGCCTCGGGCGTGTTCGCAGACAGTATTCGCCCAAACACAAAGTCCCGGAAACCACCGCGCAGATGGCAGTAGGCGCGCACGTGCCAACGTACGCCGTCGTAGCCGAACGCGTGTGGGCTGATGTCTCGCTCGAGTTTTTCGTCTCTGGAGATCGACTGATAGTGGATCTTGATCTTCGCGTGTTCCGCAATCGCACGGAGCACTAAGGTGAGGATCTTCGCGTCGATTGCGCGAGATGGCACTGGAACGGATGCCATCGGCGGACGAAATCCGACGAACGCCTGATCGCTGGACAGTATCTGACGCTCCAGGGCCAGCAACTGGGATAGGTACTGTCGCGCGCCCGACGACTCGAAGAAGGGCATGAAGCTCTCGGCGGCCACATAGGTGCGCGAAGTGCCGTCGTAACGCAGATTTCCGGGCGCCAACTCGTCATAGCGCGACAGGTCGCCTGAAGCCTGGGGGATCGAGATATTGAAGAACTCGGTCAGGTCGCGTCGATTGATTCGGCCTTCCCACTGAAGCCGGAAATCGATGAACCGAAGTCTTCGCTCCTGGCTCCACTTGACGCCGCTCGAATTGGCATCTTGATGCTGCAAAGGCGAGGCTGGCGACGCTAAATCCTTCTGAATGTCGCTCAGCGTGTTGTCCGAGGCATCCGTATGACGAGGGAGGTTGCGCTTTGCGCCTGCCTGGCGGGGTTTTGGCTGATTCGGCATGGCGACAGTATAGTTTGTTGACTAGAATAAAAAGTATGCGCATAATAAGTAGACGGTCTGCATCCATCGTACCGGTTTTTCGCTTCATGCGCCTCTGCTGTTGAGGTGAGGCGAAAGATGCGGTCTCGGTCTGTCGCGGGCTCATCGCAGTGTCGGTTGTCCATCACCACAAGATTCCAAAGGATCACATGTCATCGAACTACGCAGATGTCCCCAAGGGCATTCACCGCTCTGTCAAGCTGCCCAATTCCGACCTCGGAGATTTGTGGGACTCCATCGTCTTGGACGACGCGATCAAGGACCAGCTCCTGTCCCAGGCGATCGTCAACTTCACCGTGCGCCCCAGGGTCGCGCGCAGCGTGCTGCCGCTGCACGGAACGATCTTGCTCGTGGGCAAGCCCGGAACCGGGAAGACATCGCTTGCGCGCGGTCTCGCACACCGTACCGCGGAGACGTTCAAGGGCGGCAAGTTCACGCTGCTCGAGGTTGACCCGCACGCACTCGGCAGCTCAATGATGGGCAAGACGCAGAAGGCCGTCTCCGATCTCTTCTCGCAGACCATTGCAGAGTCCGCGATGGCCGGCAACACGATCGTGCTGCTCGACGAGGTCGAGACGCTGGCAGCCGACCGCAGCAAGCTGAGCCTGCAGGCGAACCCGGTGGACGTACATCGTGCAACCGATGCGGTTCTCGTTCAACTCGATGCCTTGGCCGAGGCGCATCCGAACCTCCTCTTCATTGCCACCAGCAACTTCCCCGAGGCCGTCGACTCCGCGTTCACGTCTCGCTGCGACTTGGTTCTCGAGATTCCACTGCCGAACAAGACCGCCTGCGAACAGATCCTGATGTCTTGCCTCTCCGGCCTGGAGAAGACGTTCAAAGCGATCGGACGTCTTCCTCAAGCTGATGGCTATGCGAAAGTGGTGGACGCGCTCGTGGGCTTGGATGGCCGAACGATCCGCAAGGTCGTCGCCAGTGCGATGACGATGAGCAAAGAGGTCGCCATGGCGCCGGAAAGGCTGACCATCGCTGATCTCCTGGCGGCAGCCAAGGGTGCGAAATCCGCGCGCCTGTCGACGGAGAAACAGAAATGACGACCGTCGCCAGTCGCATTGTGCGCAGTTCGCCGCATCGCAACACCTCCGCCACGTGGGAGCTCATCGTTGAGCTACTCACGCAGGGGAATGGCGGTGCGGCAAAGACCGAACTCATGGCGGTGGCGGGCATCGCGAGTTCGCTCATCGCCGAGCGATCCCCCAAGGACTCGGCCATCGTCGTGACCTGCGACGGTCCCCGAACGCGGATCTATTGCCTCTTTGATGAGGATGCCATCGATGGTTCCGATGCCAAGGAGGACGCGCTGGGTTATGAGCCACTCAAGGGTGACTGGAAGGTGTCGCTTCCATGTGCGGCAGACGACCTGGAATGGGTCCAAGGCGCCCTCAAAGCGAAAAGCTCGCGCATCACCGCCCGTGACCTCGCAACGAAGTTGGGCGAGGGCGAAGAGGACCAGGCGTCGTCGAAGGCGCTGACCCTGAACGTGGAGGCATTCCTGAAATCATGAGCACAGTCGCCGTTTACTCCTATACGCAGTCGGTCACCTATGTGGCCGACAACATTCTCAAAAGCCTGAAAGACGTCATCAGGCTCAGCGGCCTCGACCCGACAAAGCTCGTCGGGGACTGGGAGGTCCTGCTGCGTGGCATCAGCAAGTGGATCGAGTCCAAACACCTCAAGACGGTGAGCTTGGAGATCTACGACCCGTCCACCGACGAGCCGGTGACGCGGTGGGACATCGCCGTTGTCTACACCTGGAGTCTGGATGCCGGGACATTCTGGACTGACACCGACCAGCTGCGCATGGCCATCCGGAAGAATGGCCTGGTGCCGTCGCAGTCGGCCTATCGGGTCGTCGTTGACAACAAGCCTGGCTGGCCGGACGTGGACGGTTGGAGCAAATGCAGCTACAGGCCCACCGACGGCATGGTTCGCCAGAGCTTGGGCGCCACCGTCGAGCACAACGGCCTGAGCGCGAACACGACCTACTGGAGAAAACTCTGATGCTGACCATCGACGAAGCCTTCCGAAAGTTCAAAAGCCGGCTCGAACTCAAGGACAAGGAGCAAAAGAACGCCACGGACCGACACACCGAGGTCCGCGAATACATCCGCACAAAGTTCTCGATCGACCGTGACTTCCTCACCGGATCGTACGCGCGGTACACGAAAACCAAGCCACTCAAGGATATCGACATCTTCTTTGTCATGAACTCCAAGGAGAAGCACTATCGCGATAAGACCGCGGGCGTCGTGCTCGATGAATACGAGAACGCGCTGGTGGAAAAGTATGGCCGCAAGGCGATCCGGCGCCAGAGCCGCTCCATCAATGTCGACTTCGGCGTTTTCGTGGATGAAGACGAGAAGACCGACTACAAGATCCTGAGCGTGGATGTTGTGCCAGCGTTCGACTGCGACGAGGACTTCGAGATTCCCGATGGTGACACCGGCAAGTGGATCAAGACCAACCCCAAGATCCACGCCGAAAAGGCGACCGCCGCGCACCAAGCCTATTCCAGTGAATGGAAGGGCCTCGTACGGATGGCCAAGTACTGGAACAATCACACCAAGCATGGCGAGAAGCCGGTGAAACCGTCATTTCTTATCGAGGTGATGGCGCTCCAATGCCTCTACGGTGGGTGGGGTGGCCAATTCGACCGTGAGATGCAGAGCTTCTTCGCGACGATGGCCGACCGCATCGGAGAGACTTGGGCAGACCCGGCTGGACTCGGGCCGCCCATCAGCAATTCCATGGATGCCGCGCGCGTGGAGAAGGCGCGTCAAGCGCTGTCTGCGGCGGCGAGGCAGGCAGGCATCGCCATCAATCACGTTCGACAGGGCCGAAACGGTGAGGCGTTGAAGGTGTGGCGTGATCTGTTCGGCCCGATGTTCCCACTGAGCTGAGCCGACAGGAAAGATGCCGACATGACTCAAGCAGTTGCAGTACTGCGCGACGGTTTCGCGTTTCAAGCCCGAATGTTCTGGATAAAGGCGGCCAAGCTGCTCAATCCGAACGGTGCGATCGTACGGGTCGGCTTCGAATCTGGCCCGCGAGGCTTCGACGATGTCTGGGTGGAGTACGACCCCGCACGGGCCCGCCCTGGCCCCTACGGGAGCCCGATCTTGATAGAGCGGATGCAGTGCAAGTGGCATGCCCGTAACGGCTCGTTCACCCACGTGGATCTGACCAAGCCGGATTACATCGGCGCGACGGAGGTTTCGCTGCTGCAGCGTGCCCGCGACGCGCATCGGGCCGACCGCGCGGCAGGACGCAACTCGCTCGTCAAACTGATGACGAACCATCGACTCGACGTCGCAGACGCACTCTACAAGCTGGTGCGGTCCAACGACCACACCCTGAGAATCGACAAACTTTTCGCAGGCAAGACGGCGAGGAGTGCAACCGGTGCGTTGCGAAAGTTGTGGCAGGACCATCTTGGCCTCGACGAGGAGGAACTGCGTTCGTTGTGTTCTTCGTTGGGGCTTTCGACCGTCAGCGAATCGCTCGACGATCTGCGCGAGCGCATGGACGAAAGCTTCCTAGCGCATGGCATACGACCCACGGCCACGAATGCCAGCGCGACGGCTTATGACGACACGGTCTATCAGTGGGTAGCTCAGGGCAATCTCGAATTCGATCGCAAGACCTTCAGAGCGAAATGCGCTCAAGAAGGCTTGCTTGTCGAGGCCGGGGGGCTCAGAGGCCCCAAGGTGTTTGGAGTCAAGTCGTTCGAGCACTCGTTCGATAAACTCGAAGACCGATGCGACGAGGTGTTGAATCTGGTGCCGTCATTTGAAGATCGCTTCATCAAGCCCGGAGCGTCTTGGCACGATGACCTGCTGCCAGCCCTGAGGGCATTTCTCGCCGACGCGGCGAAATCCGGTCAGCGGATCCGCCTTGCCGTTGACGTCCACTCCACGCTGGCGTTCGCGGCCGGAACGATCTTGGATACCAAGTCCGGACGGGTGGTGGAACTGGAGCAGAGAACGCCGACCGCCACAGTGATTTGGGCGCCGGACGATGCTTCGCCATCACCTGACTGGCCAGGGTGGAGCTTTGTCGAACACGACCTGAAGACGGGTGGGAGCGAGGTGGCCGTTGCGGTCTCACTGACGCGCTCGACCGAGGCGGATGTGCGCCGCTACGTACAGGGCAATCAGGCGATCGGTCGGTTGCTGGTCGCCGTACCCAGCGGCGGTCCTTCGCAGCGGTCGGTTCTTTGTGGTGCGCACGCAGACGTGCTGGCCGAAGCGCTGGCAGCCCGACTGAAGGAAGAACATACTCGAGGGGAAGCGGCGAAGCACACGCGAGCTCATTTGTTTATGGCAGTCCCTAACGCGTTCCCGTTCTACCTCGGAAGACACATTCACACGCTGAAACCCATCACCCTGTATGAATTCGACTTTCATGCCGAGCGAGACGGGTCATACCAACCGTCCTTGTCGTTGCCAGAGATAGCGTAGGTGCTACCAACTGCGGATCCACCCTGATTGCTCACGGAGATTAGTTAACGTCGGCCTCGCAAGAACTTGAACGAGCCCGCTCCAGGGATGCACTTTTTCAACCGACGATCACAGCCAATGAACTGTGTCACTTCCGGTTCCCACACCGTAGGCGGCCAAGCGGCCAAGCGGGCAACGAACGCGACGATCGAACAAACAATCGAAGAATGACCAGGGGAAAAAAATGAAGCTCTATCGACACTTCAAGGAGGCCGGTGCCACGTACCAGGCATACATCATTGCCAGCTTTTTGGGCCTGCTGGGGTTGATCGTCACGTCGAAGTCTCTCGCCATTCACAGTGGCTATGGCTTCGCGGCTTTTGGTGCCTCATTGGCTGGTTTCGCCTTCGGCTTTATCGCATGGAGCCTGCCTTGGTTGCGAAGCATGTGGCATCACACGATTGGACGCACGGTCATCCTTATATTGAACGTACTCGTACTTCTTCTCTCGACGGCACCCTCTCGTAACATTGTGGCCTCGGCGATTGGCCTCCCGCCTCAGGATTTCGAACTGAGCGTGGGCTTCGTCGCCCTGGCCATGTACTCGGTGGCGTGGTGTTTCGTCGTCGCCATTCCGATCGGTATGCTCGCCATCGCTTTTCAGCTCGCGGCATTTTTTCAAAGCTTGCTGCGCGGCTCGCTGAACCGGACCGCGGCAAGAAACTTTGGTCATTTTCTCGGGGCGTTCGCCTTATTGATGGCTATCGCCCTCGTCGCTGACGGGTATTCGACGTTGCAACAGCGTGCTTATCCCGCCGTCCGATGGATCGCTTTTTTTTCGGACTATCAGGCTGCCCCAGCCTATCCAGGCGTGCATGCCGATGAGCGGATCCGGCTGCACGAGAACGGTGTCATTTCTTTCCCCGTCATAGAGAATGAGGTGCTCTCCATCAGAACGAGGAAGTACGAGTAGGCATGTGACCTGAGTGTTCTGGGTCGGTCCAACGGCCGGTTCAAGGCTGTGCTCCCGGTCGCCCTGGAGGGAGCGTGTCCTTCTTCCTGCACCGTGCAAGCTCGCTCGGCATCATCCAGAAAATTGTCTTCGACCTAGAGCTGACGGATCGAATCCCCGACGTGCTTTACGAAGGGCTCGACCGTGCAATTCAACTCGACAGCGTGTTCGATGAGAGGGTCGTCGCTCGCAAGCTGGGCGATTTGCGGTTCTATCCGTGCGCCTCCCCGGAATTCCGCCACTGTCAGAGTCACCGAGCAACGGGCAGAATGCACCCATGCCAAATATCGCCTCAATCCTCAAAGCCGAAATTTCTCGCGTCGCTCGCAAGGAAGTGCGAAACGAAATTGAAACGCTCAAGAAGGCGTCAGCCGCGCATCGTGCCTCCATTGCCGAACTGCGCCGCCAAGTGAGCAGCCTCGAGAAAGAGCTTCGACGCGCCGCAAAGGGTACATCACGCTCTACTATGGCTGCAGACTCCGAAGCTGACGAAGCAGGCACGAAGCGCCGTTTCAGTGCCGCCAGGCTGGCGGCGCACCGCTCAAAGCTGGGCCTTTCCGCGGCAAGCTATGGCCAACTGGTTGGCGTCTCTGGGCAGACGATTTATCACTGGGAGCAGGGCAAGGCCCGTCCGCGGGCGGCGCAACTCGAAAGCCTTGCAGGAGTACGAGGGCTTGGTGCGCGTGAGATTGCCGAGCGACTCGCTGTATAGAGCCGCTTTTCCGCAGTGGTGAGTCATTGCTTCGATAGCTTGAGGAGCCTCCGCTCAAACCTTTGTCCTGGCGGACCTAGTCTGACGAAGGTAGACAAGGCTGTCTAAGGTGATGTCATGCGCAAAAGCACTAATGTCAGCGATCTGTTCGCGAGGGATCGCATCCTGGCGACCTTGAAGCGGCTGCCAGAGATTTTCCTATGGCTGCATCGGCATCTTTTCGTCATGTGCGCACGACATCGAGTACCGCCGGTGCTTCTCCTGGGCGGCTTGCTCATTGCCACACGGGTCTTCCAAGTACAGTATCCGACCTATTCGCGACCGCTTCTCCTCTTTGGCTTGGCGCAGTTGTGGGCCTTGGCCGCGCTATTTCTGCCAAATCGCCGGGATGAACCGTTTCTCATCATTCATCATCCTTTGTTGCCAGGTCGACTTGACATTCACCTCAATAGCGGCTTTTCTGCCATGATCGCCCGCAGGAGCCTGCCAGGCATCGCAAAGCTGGCAAAGGCTTGCAAGTGTCACACGCTCACCATGGACTCACCGCTGTTGGCTCGTGGGCCGACGCAGAGATGCGTAGCGATGCTGATGGAGCGAGCGTTCCGGAAGGAAGAGATCGACGCAGAAGTCTTTCTCGGAGATGTGCGGCCTTGGAGCGCGGTCTTTTCCTGCACATTCCGCTACTTCTATGCCGAGCAACTCGCCAAGCTAAGTAAAACGAGGATTCAGCGGGTCGGTAGATGGAGGATAGCGAGTAGTGTCATCGTTGTCCGACAGCGTCGCCATCATCCATAGCGAAGTCCTTTCGCTTCTGAAGCGAATCAAACAAGTTTTTATCCGCACTCCCAAGTCAACAGCGCACCATCACCGCAGGTGATCGGCCGCGCCAAGATCGTTGGTCCACTCATCAGATCGTCGTTCGAATCGCGCAGCGGCCAGAGTCATGCTGGCTAGCGGTCTTCGACAAACTGCGCATCGGCTCGATGCGTAGTGCCGAGACTCATGTTGGCCTGCTGCGTTTTCTTCGTTCGTACGCTGCCCGCATTTCGTTAGTCGCTCTTAGCGAGTGCGGCGATCTCCACGGCACCCAGTGCGCCCACATAGATGCGGAAGTCCTGCAGGCGGCCGTTGAACGCCGGATGCGCCCAGTTGCGCCCCAGGAAGGTCACCTGGTCGCCCACCTGGCGCGGCGTCAGGGTCATGTAGTCCGCATTTGCCACTTCGACGCCATCGAGATAGAGCCGCCCGGTCGTGCCCTCCTGCGTGTACGCCACATGAACCCAGCGCCTCGTGGGGAGGGCACTGGGCCCTTCCGTAGCACGCATGTCGTTGTGGGTTGCCCCGTAGATCCCGAACTGCAGCCCGCCACGGCCGGCCTGGGGTGCGATGTGGAGACTAGACAAGTTATCGGTCCCGGCGAACAGGATGCAGGTGTCCCAGCGATACCCGTTGGCATAGGCCCATATCGACACCGAGAAGTCGTCCAGGTTGCTGAACAGCCCCGGCGGCAATTGGATGCCCGATGACTTGCCATCGAACATGGGTGCCTGGTCCTTGTTGCGCCCTTCGCCCCAGGTCACGCCGTCCACCAGCTTGCCCTCCACGACCGTCGTGGTGCCATCCGGGCGCAGCAGCGTGCCGGTGGGGACCGGGCCGCTCGCCCCGTCCAGCGGCATGCGGAAACGCAGTTCGCCAGGGACCGCGACTCGAACCGTGTTGGAGCCGGTACGCGGCGCGCCGGGGCCTTGCGCAACGATCTGGTAGAACCACGTGCCGCTGGACGGCGCATCGGTGTAGGTCAGCAGTTGGTCCGCTGCCACTGTGGACACCGTCGTGAAGGGGCCGCTGGCCGAACTGCCACACTGCACCACATAGGAAGTTGCTCCCACGCTCCCCCACCACGACAGCAGCACGCGGCCGTCATTCAGATAACCCGTGAGGCCCGAGGGCGGCTTCATCGGCCCGGCATACGGCGCGCGGCGATGGATCAGCGTCGGCCACCAGATGTCGTCGCTGCTGCCGCCGTACTTCGCCTCGCAGTACGGCACCATGCGCGCAACGTTCGGTGCCGCGATGCCCAGGCGGTTGACGTAGTGGTTGAAGATCGGCTCCCAACAGTTGCGGCCGTGCCCGGGGACGCCCTGGCTCACCTGCGTCCAGAAGCTGGGGTGCGGCTGGGTCGGATTGTGCTCAGGCACGTACGGCATGGCGTAGGGCGTGCCGTTCTCGTCCTGCAGGTTGGTCCGCGCCACGTACTCGGCGGCCGAGAGGAAGCGGTTGTTGTACAGCGCGTAGAGGTCGTCGCCCTGGTTCCAGGCCATTTCCATCACGTCGCCGCCGAGCGACATACCCAGTGTCGAGTGGCCCTGGTCGCGCCCGCTCTCCTCCCATTGCCCGAAGTGGCCGGGGTGCATGTAGTACACGCCGTGCAGGGCCGCGCCGTTGCCGAAGTTCGCCAGCTTGCCGCGGTTGTTGGCGGCGTACGCATCGCAGGCCAGCCGGTACATCTCGGGGTTGTCGCAGAAGATGCCGACGGCCATGGAACCGACCATGCAGGCCATGTCCCAGTTGGCGTGCGATCCCATGTGCCCCCCATCGATGAGCCACTTCGACGTGATGGACCCGAACACTGCCATCAGCATGTCCTGGAAGCGCTTCAGTTTCTCCGGCAGCCAGCCGGGGTAGGTGCGCATGATCTCGCCGATCTGTGCGAACTGGTGGCCCTGCATGCCGCCCATGAGGACACCGGTGTGGTCGTCATGGGCCGTTGAACCCGGCGCGACCGTACCAACCACCTTCAGCGTGTCCGCCCAGGCGTCCAGGAACTCCACCGCCTTGTCGGCAAAGCGATCGTCGCCCGAGAGTTTCCAGCGCAGCGCCAGGCTCCAGGCACGCCAGATGTCGACGTACAGATTATTCTTGCTGCCGTCCTGCCGGTAGGCGCCCGCTACCGGGTAGGGCCGGGTTTCCAGGATGCTGAACTTATCAGCGCACAGCTTTTTGTACCAGTCCGTCCACGGTTGCTGGCCGGTCTTGATCAGCTCGCGGATACGCGCGAAGTCTGGCTCCGTAACCAACAGTCCGGGGTGTTTGAACACGCCCGTGACGGACGCGGGCTGGCGCTCAGGAACCGCTGCTGGCGCCGCAGCCGCCGGCTGATCTGCTGGCGCGGCAGCGGCCGGCAACTGGGCTGCATCGGACGCAGCAGGCTGCGACGAGATGGCGGCTCCCCCAGCCTGAGGTACGCCCGCCGAAGAGCCTCCACCACCACCGCAAGCTGTCGTGCTGAGGGCGAGTGCGCTCGCAGTGCCGATGAAGAAGGTGCGACGGTCCAGCACGGCCGCCTTCTTGTCATCGTCGTTCGAGTAATGTGTCATGGGCGCAAATTTGTAAACAAATGCTTCTGCAAACCGCATGCCATCCGCTCCGATGAATCAAAAAATGAAATCGGTAAAACCGATGAATGCATTGCATGCGTTGCAAGAGACACGCTGCGGCAAGAAGTGACATTCGTTGTCACATGCGACGTCAGCGACGCGACATTGAATGTCACTACCCTTGTCATGCCCGCATGGATTCGACGAGAAGTCCATGCGGCATCGACCTGCACGTCAGGCCGGGGTTTACGAGTGTGACCCGTACAAAGGCGGTAACGAGCGTTGAATTGCCTCTGAAAATGAGCGACTGAATTTCATTTTCGAATGGCCGAAGGCAACGCAACCTGCTTACGTTTATCGCGTAGCAATGATGCATTAATGCCCGAAAGCTGTTACCGATCGAGTAATGGTGGCTCAGTTCTACTTCGGCGCAGATAACTTATAGCTCCATCAGACATCGGGGCTGAACTGCTTGCTTTCCTGGTCACAGCCATGCCGTATGTATCCCCCTGGGATTGCACACCACGCGGCAGTTACGCATCATGCAGACCAATGAGCTGCGCGGGCTTCTCTATGAGTTCGGAATCATGTTGCCCGAAGGTCACTAGGCTTGATGAAGGTGTCGACGGCGTTGGAGCAGGCGCAACAACGATTGCCTTCGATACTGATCGACAGCCTGCATGAACAAGTGCGGCGCATCGGGCAACTGCAGGCCGACATCGGAGCAATCGAGCGTCGCCTCGCGCAGCAGCTTCGCCAGAGTAGTGCGTGCAAGGCAGTGGCCGAGATTCCCGGCGTCGGGCTCATGACGGTCACGGCGGTCGTCTCCAGCATGGGCTCGCCAACGGCGTTCAAAGATGGTCGGGAGTTCGCCGCCTGGATCGGTCTGGTGCCGCGGCAAACCGGCACGGGCGGGCATATGCGGCAGCTTGGAATAAGCAAGCGAGGCGACATCTACTTACGAACTCTGTTGATGCACGGAGCCCGGGCGATCGTCCGGTCGGATCGAGCAACCACATGGCCGTGGCTTACTGCGCTGCTCAAGCGAAGGCCCTACAGCGTTGTGATCGCTGCAGTGGCCAACAAGATCGCTCGAACGATCTGGGCCGTACTCGCTCGTGGACAGGAAGGGCGAGCCGCATCATGGCAGGCCGCGTAACCGATTACCGACACAGTTTAGGAGAGCGAGCGACGCCACAGTGTGATGGGCCAGACAGGTCGGACCGGGACGGGAACACTCCGGTAGGGAAGTTGAGCCTTGAGCTCGATGTTCAGATGGGAGTCTCGTCAGCGAATGCCATCAGGGCCAGCAGGCTTGCCAGCCTGCAGAACAGGCCGGATATAAGACTACAGCCCAGCCTCCAGCTCCATCACGCATCAACGTCCTTGCAATCCGGGAGGCGCCCATATAAGACCTTCCCTAGGTCGTCTCCGGATTTAGCAGTTTTCGAGAACTCCATCGCATAGTCGAGAAATCTCTGTGCCGCGGGGGAAGGGGTGCGACGCGCCTGGAACACGACGCTCACATCCCGCCGTACCACTGGTGCCCGGATGCGGCACACCGACAAACCTGCGAAGAATGGCAGGCGGGCAATTTGGCGAGGGGCAATCGTGTTGGTGAGCCCCTGCGAGGTCAGGGCGAGCGCGGTAGTCAGCAGTCCAACCTCATGGGAGAGCTGCAGCGAGATGCCGGCGGCAAGCGTCGTCTTGTCGATGATCTCTCGGATGCCGTAGCCCGGGCGCGTGAGTGCCACCGGGATGCGCTGCAGGCCCCGCCAGGTCACGTGATCACGCTCGATCCCGGGCATCGTCGATGGCATGACGAGGCACAGCTGGTCCTCGAAGACGCGATGCTGCTTGAATTCGGTGTCGTCATGGCCGAGGAAGCCGAAGCCAATGTCTGCCTGCCCCGAAGCGAGCGTCACGGCGAAGTGCTCCGGCGTCACGTCGATGACATCGACGCGGACCTCTTTGTATGACGCCGCAAAGCCTGCGATGAGACTGGGCAGCAAGGTCTGGGCCAGCGTTGGGGTGGTCACGATCGACAGCCTGCCGCCGCGTGCCTGTGTGTGTCGGAACATGTTCTCCATGTGGCGGCTGTCCCGCAGCATGCGTTCTGCGACCGGTGCAAGTTCGATAGCCGCCAGGGTCGGCACCAACGAACGTGTGGTCCGGTCGAACAGCGGCGCGCCGACCGATTCCTCCAGCTGCTTGAGACTCATGCTGACCGCCGATTGGGTCATGTGCAACTGCTCGGCAGCCAGGGCGATCTTCCTGCGCTGAAACACCTCGAGAAAGCAGCACAGCTGCCGAAGCTTGATCCGCGTCATCAAAATTTCTGAAGAAACATTCGAAAAGTTGAACTTTACCGGCTCCGCTGCACGACGGCCTAATTGCGCACCAAAAGGAGACAAAAAGATGAGAGTCATCACCCTCGAGGAGCACATCACAACCCCCATGCACAAGGATGCGTCCTTCGATGCGGTGCGCCAGACTTGGTACGCCGCTCGTAGCGCCCATGTGGGCCACGACATCGAGAGGGAACTGCTCGATGTCGGTAGCAGCCGCTTGGCGAGCATGGACGCGACCGGCATCAGCCTGCAGGTTCTGTCGCTGACCACCCCAGGGTGCCAGGCCTTCGCCGGCGATCAGGCGATCTCGATGGCGAGGGACGCGAACGACAGAATGGCTGCAGCCGTCGCCGCGCATCCTGATCGCTTCCGTGCGTTTGCCGCCTTGCCGACGGCGGACATACGCGCTGCCCTCACAGAGTTCGAGGCCCGCCTCGACCAAGGATTCGTCGGGGCGATGATCAATGGGCACACGTCGGGGCGCTTCCTCGACGACAAAGCCTTGTGGCCGCTGCTGGACATGGCGCAGTCGCGCGACGTTCCCATCTACGTGCATCCCGGCGCGCCACACCCCGGGCTGATGGGAAGCTACTTCAAGGGTTACGAGGACCTGGCGCGACCGGCATGGGGATTCGCGATGGATGCGAGTATGCATTTCCTGCGAATGCTATTTGGGGGCGTCTTCGACGAGTTCCCGCGCTTGCGGATCATCCTGGGACACATGGGCGAAGGTCTGCCCTTCGGCTTCGAACGGATGGAGGATCACACGCCCTATGTCGTTAGCCGCCGTGGCCTGAAGAAGAGTCCGCGCGATTGCTTCCGCGAGAACCTCGTGATCACTACGAGCGGCGCATTCTCCGCGCCGGCCTTCCAGTGTGCGCTCGACATCATGGGCGAAGACAACATCCTGTTCTCGGTAGACTGGCCGTATGAGTCCAATGCGGTCGGCATCAGGTTCTTCAATGCGCTCGATCTGCGCGGTGCGCTGCGAGAGAAGCTTGCCTGGAAAAACGCCGCGCGGGTCCTCGGGCTTGACCTCGCCGACACGGTGCATTCGGCATGAGGCGGCGCCACCTCCTCCAAGCAGGCGCGCTTTGCGCCTGGTCGGCCTTCGAGCCGCCCGCTCGTGCCGAAGGTTACCCGTCAAAATCCGTTCAGATCGTGGTGCCGTTTCCACCAGGCGGCACCAACGACCTCCTTGCGCGCGTGATGGCTCAGAGCCTTGGCGAGCGAATGCCAGGCAATTTCGTGATCGACAATCGCGCCGGCGGTGCGGCGGGCTCGGTAGGAGCGCAGGCGGTAGCCGCTGCAAAGCCAGACGGGTACACGCTTCTGCTGGGCAACACGGCGAGCCTCGCCATCAACCAGAGCGTCTACCCGAATCTGCGCTACGACCCACAGCGCGACTTCGAGCCGATCAGCATTGTGGGCGGTTCGTCGCTGGTGCTCGTAGTGAACAGCAAGGTGCCCGCCAGGAATGTGGCGGAGTTCGTGCAACTTCTGCGGTCGTCGCCGGGGCAGTATTCGTATGCATCCGCCGGTGCGGGGTCGCCCCTTCATCTGGCAGGGGAGCTGTTCAAGTACCGGACTGGTGCGGAGATGCTTCACGTTCCCTATCGCGGAACGGCGCCCGCGTACACGGACCTTCTGTCGGGGCGCATCTCTGCAATGTTCGACAACACCACGACCGCGGTGCAGCACGCCCGCGCGGGCACGATCCGGGCGCTGGCGGTGACGGGCGCACGGCGCAGCGCGCTGTTTCCTCAGGTGCCGACGCTTGCAGAAGAGGGGTTCAAGGACATCGAAGTTCTCGTATGGTTCGGGCTGGTGGCGCCGAAGTCAACGGACGCGGCGATCATCAGCCGGCTGTCACGAGCCGTCGCGACAATCGCGAAGGGCGACGAAACCCGCCGCCGGCTTCTTGAGTTCGACATCGACCCTTGGGGCAGCACCCCCGAGGAAATGCGCCGGTTCATGGCAAGCGAGTCTGCGAAATGGAAGGCGGTGGTACAGAGATCGAACATTCGGCTCGAGTGATACGCGGGGCGTCTTGGACTAGCCATGGGTTTGCCCACGCGATTTCCTTCTGGAAATCCGTGGGCTTTGTTGCTTTCTTGATCGGTGGGTTCGCGGTGCGTCTGGGCTTACTGCGCAGGCGTGATCTTCCGGGCCTTGACGACGTCGCCCCACATCTTCGTCTCATTGCGGATCAGCGCGTCGAGTTCTTCGGCCGTGCTGCCGACGGCGACGGCCGACAGGGCCGCGAGGCGCTCTCTGATCTCCGGCTTCGAAGCAACGGAGCGCCAGGCTTCGGTCAAGGTCGCGACGATGTCTTTTGGTGTCCCAGCCGGCGCCCAGACGCCGTACCAGGCATCGATGACATAGCCAGGCACGGTCTCGCTGACAGTCGGAATGTCCTTCAGTCCCTCTGCCCTCCGCTTGCCCGTCTGCGCCAGAGCACGAACCTTGCCGCTCGCCACCAAGGCGGGCACCTGCGCGGCAGGACTCATCGACAGCTGGACCACGTTGGAGATCAGGTCGGCGCTGAAATTGCCGGCGTAGTTCACCGGCAGAACCTCCGCGCCGGTCTGGTAGGCCAGGAGTTGCGACCCGAGGTAGGCTGCAGACGCAAACCCGGTGACGCCCATCGCGAGCTTGCCGGGCTGTGACTTCGCATACGCCACGAGTTCCGGAAATGTCTTCACTGGCACTTGCGCATTGACGATCCAGACGAAGGGCGCAGCCGCGAATTCGGAAATCGGCAGCAGTTCCTTCTGAGGGTCGTAGGGCAAGTTGGCGACCACATGAGGGTTCATGGTGATCGTCTGGTTGAAGGCGAAGAGCAGGGTGTAGCCGTCCGGCTTCGCACGGGTGACCTTCTGCACGCCGATGACGCCGCTGGCACCCACCACGTTCTCGATCACCACCGGTTGGCCGAGCACTTCCGACAGCTTCTGGGCCCCGAGCCGACCGATGATGTCCACGCCGGTCCCCGCACCAGCCGGGAGGACCATCGTGATGGGCCTGGATGGGTACTTCGTCTGAGCAATGGATGCCCATGGGATGCCGATGGCAGCTGTCGCCAACAGGGCCGTGAACGACCGGCGTGCTGTGTTGTTCATGCAGCGCTCCTTGTGAGTTGCGCTAGGCGCGCTTGGTGGCTTGCCAATGGAGCAGCTTCAAGCCGTCCCCAGTCCGTTTCCAGACAGTCGTGAAGGCGTTGTCCATGACCTTGATCTCACCCTCGACATCCAGCGTGGTGCGGGTTCGGCCGTGCAGCAGGACCAGCGGGCCGGCTATGCGGATCTGTTGCTCGGTGCGTTCGGCGTCGATGAAGCGATACCGTGCTGCCTCGATCGACGCCAGAAAGGCTGCCTTGTCATCGACCTTGCCGTTCGCATGAATGTGGACGTAGTCGGCATCGACCAGCATGGGCCCGAGCGCCGCCACGTCCTGCCTGTACAAGGCTTGGTACCTCGATTCGTCGGCCGCCAGGACTTGTGATCGGATGTCGGAGTTCTCGAGGGTCATGCGTTCTCTCCGATGACATCGTTGCGGAGCACGCCCACGCCTTCGATGTCGATCTCGAAGATGTCGCCGGGCTGAAGCGGGCCGATGCCGCCGGGCGTCCCGGTCATGATGAGGTCGCCGGGCATCAGTGTGATCGCCCGGCTCAGATAGGCCACCAGCGCGTCCACTCCGAACAGCAGGTCGGAGGTCTGGCAATCCTGGACGACGTTGCCGTTCAGACGGCCCCGCATCCGCAGTGTCGAAGGATCGATCGAAGTCTCGATGCAGGGGCCGATCGGCGCGAAGGTGTCGAATGCCTTGCCGACTGTCATGAGGCCCAAGGTCATTTCTTTGCGCTGGATGGTGCGTTCGCTCACGTCGTTCCCGCAGGCATAGCCGAGTACATAGCCCAGGGCATCCTCGCGGGCGACGTTCTTGGCCTTGCGTCCGATCACTGCGACCAGTTCGGTCTCGTAGTGGACGATGGTGCTGCCGCTCGGATACACGATGCTCTCGCCGTGGCCGATCAGCGCGGTGTCCGGCTTCATGAAGATCGACGGAATCTCCGGCAAGGCGCGCCCGGTCTCCAAGATGTGAGACTTGTAGTTGAGGCCCACGCCGAAGATGCGCGGGTGTGCGACCGTGGGCGGCAGGAGGACAAGCCTCGACAGCGGCCAGGTCTCGTCGCCCAGTTCAATGCTTCCCTCGAACGGCGATGCCTTCATGGCCCGGATGGTGTTCGGCTCCTCGAGCACCCCGAAGCGAGGCTTCCCGCCTTGCAGAAACTTGTAGATCTTCACGCTGTGGCTCCTATGGTTGAACTTTGATGGCGAATATGCGAGCAACCGAGAGCACGCCGTTGCCCAGCAGGACCAGAATGGTCGCGAGGAGGATGCCGTAATAGACGCCGACCGAATCGCTCAGCTGTCGTGCTTCCTCGATGCCGTGGCCGATGCCGACCTTGGCGGCCAGATACTCGGCGACCAGCGCGGCACTGACCGCCCACGGCAAGGCCAGTTGCAAGCCTGTGAATATGAAAGGCAGGACGCTGGGGATGACGATGTGCCGGGTGAGCTGCAGCGGCGTGGCGCCAAACACTCGCGCCGTCATGGTGAGCCGCGGGTTTACGGTCACCAATCCTGCGTAGGCCAGCGAGAAGACGATGAACAGGACTGTCAGGGCGACCAGCATCACCTTGGGCGCCCACCCAGCCCCGAACCACAGCACGAGCAGCGGGACAAGGCCTAGCTTCGGGATGCTCATGACGGCCGTGATGAAGGGTTGCATCATGGCGTCGAGCCGCGCCGACAGCCGCAACACGCAGGCCAGAGCGCAACCCAGCACGGCGCCGATGGCCGTGCCTGTCATCAGCAACTGGCTCGTCGCCCAGAGGTCGACCAACAGCTTGCCAGCGAGCAGTTCCTGCCGGAACCGGACGGTGACCTGTCCGATGCCGGGGACCCAGTAGTCGCCGACCCAGCGATTCGCCAGGACCCACACCGACGCAAAGGCGGCGAGGCCCAGCGCCTTCGCCAGGAGCATCCGTCGTGGGGTCATGGTTGGCTGGCCGCGCGCAAACAACTGCGGACCGCGTCGTAGTGGCCCGCAAACGTGGGCGCCTTGAAGACCAACTCCGGGTCGCGAGGCCTTGCGATGTCGATCGTGCGTTCGAGTACCACACGCCCCGGCGAACCCGACAGCACCACGATGCGGTCGCCCAGCGCGATGGCCTCGTTGATGTCATGCGTGACGAAGAGGATGGTCTTCTTCTCGGACGCCCACAGGTCGAGCAGGTCGGCCTGAAGCTGCGCGCGCGTCTCGGCGTCGAGCGCCCCGAAAGGTTCGTCCATCAGGACCACAGGCGGGCCGTAGGCGAGGGTACGGGCGAGGGAAGCGCGCTTGCGCATGCCACCCGAGAGCTGGTGCGGGTAGTGCTTCTTCCATTGCGTCAGGCCGACTTGGTCAATGACACGGCGGGCGCGCTCGACTTCTGAAGCTGAAGGCTTGCCAGCCAGCGTGAGCGGGAAGATCACGTTGTCCCAGATGGTGCGCCATGGCAGCAGGTTGTCGTCCTGCGTGACGTAGCCGATCTGCCGGCCGCTGCCGGGGTCGGCTGGCATGTCGGCGCCGCCGACCACCTTTCCGCGAAAGGCTATCTGCCCCGCCGAGGGCTGGAGCGTCTGCGCGACCAAATTCAGCAGGGTGGACTTGCCCGCGCCGGACGAACCCATGATGGTTAGGAACTCGCCGTCCCGCACGTCCAGGTTCAGGTCGCGTAGGATCCAGTGGCGCTCGCCGGAGCTGCCTGTGCCGTAGGAGATTCCCAGTTGCCGCAACTGCAGCAGCGCGCCGGGATCGGTGGTTTCGGGCAGATCTCGTTTCATGGTCATGCGGCGCCAGCGTGCGGATCCTGCGAGGAACCGGTCTGCCATCTCAACAGGCGTTGCTGAACTCGCGACAGAGCCGCGCTGACGGAGAGAACGATGAGCATGACGGTGACCAAAGAGACGAACACCAGCGTGGTGTCGAAATCGCTCGCACCGAACTGGGCGAGATAGCCCAGTCCGCGATTCGACGAGATGATTTCGCCGACGATGGCGCCGGCGATGGCATAAGGGACGGCGACGCGCAATCCGCCGAACATGTAGGGCACGACCGCAGGCCAGACCACGTGCCGAAGCAGTTGCCATTCGGATGCGCCAAAGACGCGCGCGGACGACAGGAGCTTCTGATCGACTGCATCGACGCCGTTCAAGGTGCTGTAGAACACGATGAAGAAGATCGCCGCCGCGACCAGCGCGACTTTCGCCGCCGGGCCGACGCCCAGCCACAGGATGAACAGGGGAACCAAGGCAGTCTTCGGAACGGCATACCCGATGGAGGCGACCCCCAGGAACGCCGCTCGGACGAAGGGGTGGCTGCGCAGGCCCATGGCGACGGCACAGCCTGGAATTGCGCCAAGCAGGAAGCCTCCAAAGGCTTCAGCGAGTGTGAAGCGGCCGTGGAACCAGAGGTCACCGTTGAACGCCAGTATCCAGATCCGCTCGACGACCAGCGTCGGCGAACTGATCCAGTACGAACCCCGAAACCGGCCGATGGCTTCCCAGGCGGCCAGCGTCACGCAGGCCAGCGCGATCCGGTCGATCCACATGCGGCGCGGGCTCACGTCAGTCCACCTGCTTGGCAGAGCGGACGAAGTCGTCGGTGTAGATCGTCTTGGCGATTGCCTTCAATGCGACCTTGTCGTCCTGTGGGCCGAACATGACGTCCACGGTGTGGTCGAACGCCTTGCCCATTGGCATCAGGCGCGCAGGCGTGTTGCGCTGGAAGCTCTCGAAGGCCTGCTTGAGCAGTTCGGGGTCCATCTTGTCGAACCGTTTGGTCAGAAGCGCCAGTGCCTTCTGGGGATCGTTCGAGATGAGTGCGAGGCTCTTGTTGAGCGCGTTGACCATGCTCCGGCAGGTCACGGCGGCGCTGGTGCAGAAGCCGTCGCGCGCGACCAGCACGTTGTAGGTGGTCGGGTTCACATCCGGAAAATCTCCGCGCGGGCCACTGATCCAGAGCGTGGCACCCCGGCGTACGGCTTCGAGGGTGAAGGGGCTGGAAAAAACGAAGCCGTCGACCTCCTTCTTCTCCAGCGCTGCGCCCATTCCGGGTGGCGCGATGAAGACCAGACGGATGTCGCGATCCGCGTCGAGCCCCGCTTGCCGTGAGACGTAACGGAGGTAGGCGTGCGGCAGGCCGTTTGCCGCATCCACGGCCAGGGTCAGGCCCTTGAGTGCCCGAGTCCTGTCGACCGGTGTCTTGGCGGCAGCGAGGCGTTCGGCCGCCGCTGCAGACAGCACGATCTCGGTGGTCGCGTTTTCCTGAAGCCCGCCGATGGCCAGCGTCTTCTGGCCGCGCTGGGCTGCCCGCAGTTGAACGAGCCCCGCGATCGCTGTGAAGTCACCGCTCCCGCCAATGAGCGCGTTGAGCGCGGCCGGCCCAGCCAGCTGGCTGAGCTCGACGTCGACACCTGCACTCTTGAAATAGCCGGCATCCTGTGCAATGTAGACCGGCGCGAACAGGATGGACAGCGCTGGAAGAACCAGTTTCGGCTTGGCAGGCTGGGCGGTGGCGGCGGCCGTCGCAAGGGTCATGATGACGACAATGGCCGCGTTCTTCAGGATTCTGCTGAGCATGGTTTGTCTCCGTGTTCTGGCTGCGTGCTGCTTTACTGGATCGAATCGGGTCTACGCATAAGTTCGACTTCCGGCGTGCCGTCGCGCAGCCGCTGCAGCATGTCGTCCGGGTCGAACTCGATGCCGATTGGGTTGCGCTTGAAGGCCTCGCTTTCCATCCAAGCGTTGGTGGCTGCGGCATCGGGGAAGCTGTCGACCTGAAGCTCGATCTGGTTGCCCTCGGGGTCCGCGTAGTAGAAAGAGACCGTCGGTCCATGATTGATCGACCGGTAAGGAAGGATCCCGAGTTCGCGCAGGCGCACGAAATGGCTGAGCAGCTCGGCCAGCGAGTCATACGCGAACGCCGTGTGGTAGTAGCCAACGCGGATGGTCTCGTCCTTCGCCGGATAGTCCTGCAACCCGATCAGCGCGATGCGATGGTGCTCGTCGTCGTATGTCAGGAACGCGACCTTGTCGGACGCATGGGAGATGCGCGCCCCCAGCACCTTGCAGTACCAGTCGATGAGTTCGCCAAGCCGATTGGTGCGCAGCGCGATATGGGCGAGTCGGCTCGGCGATCTCGCGGCGGTGGCGGAAGATGGATTCATGCGGAGACCTCCGGTTGGTGATGTGATGAATGCGCCGCGAAGCGGCGGCCCCGGTTCGACGCGAAGACGCCGATCACGCGGCTCATCGCCTCGTCAGCATCCGGCGCGGCATCGCGGGAGCGCCAGGCCACATGGCCGTCCGGGCGGACCAGTACCGCGCCGCGGGGAGAGATTTCGTAGAGGTCGTGGAAGGCACCCATGTGGTCGCGCAGGTCGCCGGAGGCGCCGACCACGAACGTTTGCGACCGGAGGCCCGCGCTGGAGGCTGCCTTCGTGAACGCGTCAGCCCATGGCTGTCCGTCGCGCCCTGCGAGCAGGGTGAACCGCAGGTCCTTGAACAGGTCGATGGTCGAGATCGTCGGCCCGCCTTCCGGCAGCGTCAGCCAGCAGTGGGGTGCACGTCCACCGGGGGCTGCGCTCGCCTCGTAGGTATTGATGTTCTCGGGCTCGGCTGACGTGCCTTCGTCGAAGATCAGCGCCGAACGATAGGCGTAGCCGAAGGTCTGCCCGTAGTACTCGAAGTGCTCTCGCTGGCCGGGAATAGCATCGCGCATCCGGGCGATATCGCTTTCGCAGAAGTCCTCGTGCGTCTTCATGATCCCGCCCAACCCCGCGGCCTCCATGCGTCGGGCGTTGCGCACGCTCTGCGCCACGTTGAACCGGATTACGGGCAGGCGTTCGACCTCGTAGGAGTCGAGCAGGCTGTCGTCGGCAATCTTATTGAGGACCAGCGCGAGCTTCCAGCAGAGATTGTGGACGTCGCCGATGGCCGTGTTCATGCCCTGCCCGCCAGTCGGCGGCAGTGGGTGCGCGGCGTCGCCTGCCAAGAAGATGCTTCCTACGCGCAGTTTTTCCGCAACGCGGGCCTGCATGCGCCACACACGGACGTCCTTCACCTGCAGTGGCAGATCCTCGATGCCGATGGCGGACCTGACGATGTCGGCGCATCGCTCGGGGGTGAAGTCCTCGGGCGTGTTCCTGGCCGGGTCATAGCCGAAGTTGTAGGTCCAGCGCTTGCGCCCATCTAGCGCGATCATCACGCCGACGGTCGCCTGGTTGTAGATCCACCAGAGTAGGTGGGGACGCTCTGCTACCCACGGCCATAGGTCGGCCTCGAAGTAGACGCCGATCTGGTTGCCGAGTGCGCCGTCGCCATTGAGAGCAATGCCCAGCTGCTCGCGAACGTTGCCGCGCGCGCCGTCGGCCGCGATCGCGTAGCGTGCATGGACGGCCCGCATCGCGCCGTCGCGTGCAGCGATCGTCGCCGAGACACCCTGCGCGTCCTGGCGAAGATCCTGCAGCACGGTCCCGAAGCGGACGTCCACACTGGCCTGACTTTCGGCGGCGCGGCGCAGGACAGGCTCCAGCACGTCCTGCGGGCAGGACGTCTTCGCGCTCGGGCCGTAGGTTTCGAACTGTCGATTCCGTTGCCGATCTGCGTACGTTCGGATCTCGCCGATCACCTCGCCCACAACCGAGCGTACGAAGACAACGCCCTGATTCCGGTCGTGCGGAATGCCGCGGGCACGAATGGCGTCCTCCAGCCCCCATGTCCTCAGGATCTCCATCGTGCGCGCGCTGATCACGTGCCCGCGGGGGTGGAAGCTGGTCGACGGGTGCTTCTCAACGAGGAGCACCCGCACCCCGCAGCGTCCGAGCGCGATGGCCGCGGCCAGCCCGCACGGTCCGCCACCCACCACCAGGACGTCGTAACTCACGGAGGCCGCGTGCAATGAATGCTTGGTCATGAAATGCAATGGAATGCCTATGAATTGACTGACAGTCAGTCTATGTTGATGTACAAGGAGTCGTTTGCTGGTATTCCCTGATGACTGCCGATTGCGACCGTCGCGAGCCCCTATGATCGAAACGATGACTGATAAAGGGCCTCGTTCCGACCTCCGGCAGAAGGAGACCTCTGAGAGGCCGCCGTCGGGAAAGCAGCGCATCCTCGACGCGGCGGAGCGGTTGTTTGCGAGCAGGGGGTTCACGGACGTTTCCGCCGCAGAGATCGTGCGCGAGGCAGGCGTCGCACACGGATTGCTTTTCCATCACTTCCGCTCGATGGAGGCGCTGTACGCCGACGTCAGCCGGGCCGCCGCGCAGCGGATGAACGAGACGCAGCTGGCGTCATTTCGCGGGAGTACTGCGCGCCAACAGGTTGCATCCTTCCTGCGTGCGCACCTCAAAGCCGTGAAGGACCGTCAGGGCGATGCGTTGTTCAGGGCCCGCTCCCACAATTTGGCGATCAACGCCACCATTGCCGACATCTGGGAGGCTTCGCGCCAGCGGGCGATCGATCGCATCTGTGATGTTCTCGGGATACCCGATCCCTCTAGCAGGACGCGTGCTTGCCTACGCGCCTGGATTGGCTTTCACGACCAGTTGGTGCTCGCCTGGCTTGCCGATCAAGCAGTCAGCGAGGCAGAGGTGCTGCGGTGCACGCTCCGGCAACTCGACCACCTAGCCGAAGAAGAGTTCGCCGTCGACCTCGATCGCAAAGTTTTGGTCTCACGCGAATCGCCATCCGTCGATTGAAGGGGCCTCGGCGTTCAGAGATTAATCGTCAGCCTGTTTGCATGAACCCGGTGAGTCCGCGCGCATGGACGTGGGCAGCGCAGGAGATGTGCTCTTGATCAGACCTTCGCCACCGGGCGACGTGCAGGCCTTGGGAGCACTACTCGCACCCGATCTCCGCTACGCGCACTCGACCGGCACGGTCGGCGGCGCGGCAGCCTGCTGCACAGGCTCGCCACGGGCGTCATCGCCTATCAACAGCTCGAGCTTGTACCGCTGGCCGTGTCAGGTTGCGGCCATTGGGTCGTCGTTGAGGCGTGCTAGGGATTGGGTACCTTCTGAGGTCGGTCATTGGGTGTTAAGTACCGCACCGCGCTCGAAGAATGTTTGGTACTCATTCTCTGGCACGAAAAGGCCGCCTGTTGTCCAAATCAGGTGCGTCGCCTTTGGAAGATGCCCGGTGAGTCCATTGCGTGCGAGGTAGGCGTTCCCAGGCCCAGATGAAGTCAGCCACCGAGGGCCTTCAAAAGCGGCTGTTGCCGAAGGCTCGACACGGATTTCCTCTGTGATTGCCGCAGCGTGCAAGTTCCTGAAGAGCGTGTCGTCTTCCACCGTGAAAACGCCGCCTATTCCTGATCTCATCACTTCGACTACGCGCGCCGACGCGCGCGGTACTGCGAGCCCATCAGCTTCTGTCGCGTTGTCCAGGCCGATGTCGTACACGCTCGGGTTCGAGCGACTCTCGTCGAGCAGCGAGAGGAGCAAGCAGGGCGAGGCCGTTGGTTCAGCAAAGAAGCAATGCACATTCGGGCCGAATGCATGGGAAAGACCAAACGCGATTCCCCCTGGCGCCCCTCCGACTCCACAGGGAAGGTAGACAAAAAGTGGGTGCTCTGCATCGACACGGATCCCGAGGCTATTCAACTGGGTCCGAAGCTCATTCGCGGCGGTGCTGTACCCCATGAACAAAGACAGCGATCCTTCGTCATCAACAAAATGGCAGTTAGGATCGATTGCAGCGGCCGTACGTCCGGCTTCTACAGCCGCACCATAGTCGCCTTCGTGCTCTACGACTTGAACTCCTCGTTTGCGAAGTCGATCCTTCTTCCAGCGCTTTGCATCCGCAGACATGTGAACGGTGGCTTCCAAGCCCAAGGCCGATGCAATCACACCAATGCTGAGGCCGAGGTTGCCCGTGGAGCCAACTGCCACCTGGTACTTTCCGAGCACCTCGCGAATCGTCTCTATCGAAAGATCGCCAATGCCGTCCAGCGTAACGTTGGAAGTTTTCAGCAACTGCTTCTCCGCGAATTCCAAGACCTCGTGAATGCCGCCTCGAGCCTTGATGGAGCCCGCGACGGGCAGCGCATGATCCGCCTTGATAAGTACGCGTCCCGACTCTAAGGGGACGCCCAAGTGGTGCTGAAGAGTCGGAACTGGAAGGACAGCGGACTCAATCGCCCCGCGCGTGCCCTGCAACTCCGGAAACATGCCCTGCAAAACGCGACTAAACCGTCGAAATCTGTCTTCTGCTGCTTGTACATCTTCCCGGCCAATCGGCCGGTCACCCCAAGTGCTTCCCATGCGTCCGTCTTCTGCCCGGGCCGGGTTCGTCCAGAACACTGGTTTGCGCGTTCGAACGTTTTTGAAAACTTCAGAATCGCGCTGCTTGTGATTGAAAGTCATGATTGCTTGAACGGCTCCAGGTCCGAAAGAGGAAGGCTCATTTGTAGCTGCGGCTTGCTGGGGGACACAGCATCCGCAATAGGTAGCGATGCGCCGGTGGGCGCGAGCAATGCATTTACTCCCGACCTAGCCACATCGCTGCTGCCTTGGCAGCGAGCATCATGACGGGAATGTTCGGGTTGGCGGATACAAGGTTGGGCATCACTGATGCATCCGCCACGCTCAGGCCATCGATGCCCCGAACACTCAGGTCTGGATTAAGAACAGAGTCGGTCTCATCCTTGCCCATCTTGCAGGTGCACGCGGGGTGATATTGTTGAAACGCGTGAGACCGAATGTATGCGTCTACCTCTGCGTTGTTTCGCAGAGGACGGTCGGGCATGATGGGTTTGCCTCGGAACGCAGAGAGCTCGGTCGACTCGATCATGGCTTGTGCGCGCATCACACCTTCCCGCAAGGTTTCAATGTCTTTCGGCTCGGACAACGAGTGATAGACGATGCGTGGCCTCTCGGTCGGATCTGCGGAACGAAGCAAAATTTCACCTCTGCTCTGCTGGCTCAGCAAGTTCATCTTCACGCTGAGTGTGTCTTGATAAGGACGCTTCAGCCCTGGGAACCACACGTCGGCATAGGGTGGGGGGGTCTGCAAGTAGTACTGCAAATCGGGCTGCTGCAAAGTCGAGTCTGATTTCGCGAAACCAAGTATTACGCCTGGCAAGCGCGAGGCAGGGCCGCTGCGAAACGCCAACCCTCGAAATGTGTTGATGGCTGCTCGGTCCAGTCTGAGCGCTTGATGAAACGTCCCGGGATGCTTCCGTTCCCACATTACTTCAACACCAAGATGGTCTTCTAGGCCTTGGCCAACAGGAAGGTTCACCAGAGGCGAAATACCCATGGCGCGCAGATGCGTTGCAGGTCCTATGCCCGACAGCATCAGAAGGTGCGGCGTATTGATCGCTCCCAGGCTGAGCACGACCCGGCCAGCACGCGCCGATTGTTGCTGGCCCTTGGTCACGTATTCGACGCCGACGACCCTTTTCCCTTCGAAAAGGAGCTTCGTTGCCATCGATTCGACTTGGACTGTCAAGTTGGGACGCTTGAGTGCGGGGTGAAGAAACTCCCGCGCGGCGGAAGAGCGGCGGCCGCCTCTGATGGAGTACTGCACCGCGCCAAAGCCTTCTGGGTGCGTTCCGTTGCAGTCTTCAGTCCTTTCGTAACCAAGGGATTGAAGTGCATCGAACCATGCGGCGAAGACCGGATCGTCAAGTTGCCCATACTGAGCGCCGATCTCCCCGGCACCGCCTCGCGTGAAGTTCTCTCCGTGCTCCCACGCCTCGCATTCCTTGAAGAATGGTGCAACATCCTTGAATCCCCAACCATCGGCGCCGGCAGCGACCCAGCGCTCATAGTCACGGGGATGGCCGCGTGTGTGCGCCATGTAGTTGATCGATGAGCCGCCCCCGATCACCTTGCCGTGGGGCACCTCGTTAATGCGATCGTTCAGACCTTCATCGGGCTCAGAGGAATCCGTCCATCGATACTGCTTCTTGGCGGTCATCGGTTTGATGCCGATTGGAAGGCCAATCATCGGATCCTTATCCCATCCGCCGGCCTCCAAGAGCAGGACGCGCACATCGGGATCACGAGACAGGCGATTTGCAAGCACGCAGCCGGCAGATCCGGCGCCCACGACGATGAAGTCGAACATTTGATTCATGACTCTTTCCGATTCGAGAACATTCAGTGGAGCCGTCGTTCCCTTGTGAAGGGCCCAACATGCCTGGAGCGACCGCTTGGGTTGCGCCCAAAGGATTCGGCGCGCGCTCTGCGCCGCCCTCAAACGCGAAACAGAGCTGGTAAAACGGATATTAGTCTACTATTAAACGACAGCATTCTGTTCACTCAGAGCCGGACGGTACCAAAACCCAAGGGCGGACAGGCTTCATTTTTGGTGAGTGGGCCGTTGCGCCGCATCTGAGAAGCGACTAATATCCGACTAACAACGGATTTGAATGCGCGTAGACGGCCGCTGTGGCGAAGCTGCGCACTACTTTGGGGTATTGCTATGGCGAATGGTGTCGGCGCGATCATGCAGGTCGCCTATCTGGTGGAGGACATTGATAAGGCAGTGGCGCGCTGGACCGCCATGGGCGTAGGGCCCTTCTTTGTCAGTCGGCATCTGAAGTACGAGGCGCAAATGCATCGTGGCAAAGAGATCTCGGCCGATATCAGTGCCGCGTTCGCATACACCGGGGATCTCCAGATCGAACTCATGCAGCAACACAATGATGCGCCGTCCTCGCTCACGGAGTTCAAGTTGGTGCACGGCTTTGGATCACACCATCTCGGCATCTTGTCGCAAGACATTGACGTTGATGCAACTTCACTTGTCGAACGCGGTTTGAAGCCAATCAGTCGTTGGGTTTCGGCAATGGGTGTCGAGACGAGGTTCTTCGAGGCAGACCTGGATGGGGGCAGCGTTATCGAACTGATCCAGTCCTCACCGGTTGTGGAGGGAGGCTTCGCCCAGATGAAGGCTGCCAGTGCTGCTTGGGATCGCTCAGGGCCCGCGTATTTCGAATTCTGAGGCAACGGAGTCCGCGCGACTCATTGCGTTTGACAACTTACTTTGGAGCAGAGATGGACTTGAAGATCGGTGATACCACCTACCCCTCGCTGAAGGGAAAGGTTTCGGATGAGGAGTGGAAAGTCAGGGTCCAGACTGCGGCACTCTTCCGTCTCATTCCGTTGATGGGATGGGATGATCTTTCCATGCAGTTGATCTCAGCGCGGGTGGGGGAGCACTATCTCGTCGGCCCCAATGGTCCGCTGTTCGAAGAGGTCACAGCGTCGAGCCTGGTGAAGATCACAGTCGATGAGCGAGTAGTTTCGGAAACGCCTTTTGGCGTCATCCCCTGTACCTGGTACCCCATGCGCGCGGTGCACGAATCTCGGCCCGATGCCAACTTTGTGATTCACACGCACGATGACATCATCGCCGCGGTGGCTTGCAATTCCCAGGGTCTTCTTCCTATCTCGCAATCTGCTGCTTTCGCCCTCGCTGACGGGCTCGGCTACCACGCTTACGAAGGAGTGGAGACCCACCCGGAGTGCGCTGCTGGCCTGCAGGCGAGTCTGGGTGCTCATAACAACGCTCTGTTGTTGCGAAATCATGGGCTGATAACGCTTGGATACTTCGCAAAGCACGCCTTTCTTCGGCACTACAACATCAGCAAAGCGTGCAGGATCCAAATGATGGCGACATCGGCCACGGGTGGAGAGTTGATCCAGTTTGGACCGCAAATGCTGGAGATGTTCAAGACCGAACTGCAGCGAGTGACCAACGGCGACGGTACAAGCGATCCATGGGATGGCTTGGTGCGAAAGCTCGTGAAACTGGACCCCAGTTTCATGGACTGAGGACCCATCTTCCACGCCTCGCTTCTGCGCCGAGCGGCAATCGGGGGAGGGGGCAAGGTCGACCGGCGTAGCACGCACCTCCATTAATTCACGTCTCCTTGCCAAGGATTCCACCATGAAAAGCAAGCTCGTCGGTTTTGAGAAATGCGCAGTACTGTATCTGGCGACTCTCGGCTGGTTGCCCAACTACCTGCTTCCTTACGATGTGATGACTGCAATGAAGCGATTCAGTCTCACCGAAGATCATGTCGGTTGGCTCGCTTCCGCTCAGCTGTTGGTCCTGTCATTCACCGCGCTGTTGATGAGTAGACGAATCTCCCAGCTAAGCAAAAGAACATGGTCCGTGGGAGCCTGCTTCTTGGGGTTTGGAGCCACGGCAGCCATGATCTTTGCGCATGATCTGTATATCTACGCGGCACTGAAGATCACTTTCGGAGTCGCTGCCGGCGTTCTTGTGGCGTGTGTCTACGGTCTTGCCTCGCACTACGAGCATCCAGAGAAATGGTTCGCGCAAGCTGCAATAGTGATCGCCGTGGTTTACGGTATTGCCATGTACATTGCGCCTCTCGTCATCGGAAGGTACGGCCCCACGGGCGCCGAGATCGTTCAACTCGCGATGATGGCATTTGGGCTCGTCCTCTCCCCGAAGATGCCCGTAGCCAAACTATCTCGGACAGTGAGCGTGATCCGGGAGCCCCGGACGCGAAGCGTCGGCGTCTTTTGGATGTTGATCGCCGTGTTTGCCCTGTTCATCTCCCAGTCCGTCACCATCAGTTTTGCAGGGCCGGCGAGCCACTCTTTGATGATTGACGATGAGAAGCTCGGCCTGATCTTCACAATCGCCGCGCTGATTCAGATTCCTGCCGCTGTTTTCACAAACTGGATGGGTCATCGGGCGGGGGCATTCAAGCCGATCTATTGGGGGCTTGCGATCCTCATCGGCACCGCCCTGGGAATGTACGAGGGCTGGAGTCGCTGGGGCTTCTTCGTTGCTCTGAGCCTCATGAACGCGGGTGTTGTGATTGCGAATCCCTACGTCTTGAGCGTTCTTGCCGAGATGGATGAAACTGGAGAAAGCGCCGCTTTGGCCGGGTCGATAACGAACTTTGGCTTGGCGGTAGGGCCGGCCCTTGCCAGCATTGTGTTCGGCTTCGGCGGCGTGCGGCCGGTTGGTTGGCTTGCAACTGGTCTTCTGGTCTTGGCCATCCTCATGGTGTGGGCCGCTTCTCACGCGGTCGCCCAGTACGGACGTACGCCACAGCTTGCAGAGCGGGCCTGAAGATTACATCGACTGCCGCTGCCATCAGCCATTTCTACAATGAGAACGCTTCGATATCTGGTGTGCAGGTCGGCGGATGTCAAAGCGAAGTGCGGGGGCGCGTTCCAATGGCCGTTACAGGCCTCTGCGTAGGGATGGCCGGCAGCCGGATGCAGGTGGAGAACGCCGCTGTAAGCAACGTCGACATATTCATTGCGCTCGGGCTGCCACCGGAACTCGCCGATTGACAGGCTCCCCTCCTTGCACACGGTCTTGTCCCACACAGGCACGTGAGGTTCGATCTGCTTGCTCTCGACCGTCCAGCCGAGCAGTGGCGCGGTGCCGTACGCGGTGCCCATGACTACTTTCGGGTAGTTGAATCTTTAGTTGCAAATGTTTACATTGCGCCCGTTTTTGCCCTTTTGGTGAGGAACGGCGGAATGAATCGTACTTATCGCGTTGTCTGGAACGGCGTCCTGGGCGTCTGGCAAGCCGTGTCGGAACTGGCCGCCTCGCCGGCGCGGCGCTCGACAGTCAAAGGAAGCCGCAAAGCGAAGCGGCTCGCGGCGGCCGCGTGCCTGCTCACGCTGGCCGGCATGCCCGGCGGCGTTTGGGCTCAGGCTGCGGGCGGCGAGACGTTCGTCGGCCTTGGCGGCACAGGCGGCCAGGGCGGCGTGGGCAACGGCAGCGGCGGCGGAGGCGGCCGCCTCGGTGAGTTCCCCGAGACCAACGGCCTGGCGCCGTCCGGCGGCACGGGGGGCACTGGCGGCATCGGCGGGGGCGGGCCTGGCGGAACGGGCGGTGCCGTGGGGGCGACCAGCGTGGCCGGCTCGGTCACGGGGGGCACGGGAACCGACGGCACGCCCGATGGGGATCCGGTCTACGGCGGTGGCGCCGGCGGTGGCGGCGGTGCTGCCGTGTACACATCCGATACGGGCATCACCGTGTCGGGCAGCACCATCCTGCGGGGTGGCAATGGCGGTGCCGGCAGCGTCGCGCGGCTGGCCGGCGGGGGTGGCGGTGGCGGCGCGGGCCTGCAGTCCACGGCGGCCGGCGTCAACCTGAACAATGCGGGGCAGACCATCGGCGGCAACGGCGGCGCGGGTGGCGTCGGCCAATGGGCCGGCGGCGGCGGCGGTGGCGGCGACGGTATCGTGCTGCAAGGCGGCGGCGCGACTGTCGCCAACAGCGGCGCGTCCGTCGGCGGTGACGGAGGCATCGGCACCGTCAGCGGCGGGTTCACCGGAACGTCGTCATTCGGCGGCGAGGGCGGCGCGGGCCTCGCCCTGGAGTCCAGCAACAACTCGGTTTCCAACACCGGCTCGCTGACGGGAGGGGCGGGGGGGGCCGGCGGCATCGCCGTGCGTTTCGGCGTGGGTGGCGCGGCGCTGCGCGTTCGCGGCAACTCGAACACCATCGTCAACACGGGGACGCTGATGGCCGGCATGGGCGGCGACGGCACCACGCGCGGCGACGCGGTGCGGATCACCGGCAACGACAACCTGCTCGAACTGCGCGCCGGCTCCTCGATCACCGGCCTGCTCAGGGTGACCATCGGCACCGGCAACGTGCTGAGGCTGGCGGGCGACACGACAGACGGCACCACTGGACTCAACGCCGGCTCCTACAGCGGCTTCACGCGCTACGAAAAGACCGGTGCCAGCACATGGACGCTGACCGGCACCAATACCGGTCTCACGCCATGGTTCGTGAGCGGCGGGGCGCTCTCCATCGCCGACGACGGTGCGCTCGGCAACTCGAGCGGCGGGCTGACGCTCGACGGCGGCACGCTGAACGTCACCGGCGACACCACGGCCACCCGCACGGTTGCGATCGGCGCGGGCGGCGGAACCTTCGACGTGGACCTGGTCCGTACGCTGACGCTGAATGGCGAAGTCTCCGGCGGCGGGGCGCTGCAGAAGACCGGCCGTGGCACGCTGGTGCTGGGCACGGCCAACTCGTACGCGGGCGGTACTGCAGTGGCTGCCGGCAGCCTGCAGGCGTTGGCGACCGGCGCGCTCGGTGCCGGGCCGGTGTCCGTGGCCGGCAACGCCTCGCTGATCTTCGGCAGCAAGGCCGATGCGGGCAGCCTGACCATCACCGCCGCCGCGCGCGGCCCCCTGCCGACGGACAACGCAGGCTTCGTGCAGTTCCGCGACAGCAGCTCGGCCGGCACCGCACATCTCATCATGAACACGGATGCATCGGCCGAGTTCAGGGACAGCGCCTCCGCCGGCAACGCCGTCATCGAGAACCGCGGCGGGCTGACCAACTTCGTGTCCAACGCGACGGCCGGCAACGCACGCATCACCAATTTCTCGGGCGGCCAGATCAACCTGCTGGACGACGCCAGCGCAGGGCAGGCGACCTTCGTCAACGAAAGCGGAGGCCTGATCGACATCTTCGACCGCGCGACCGCCGACCAGGCCACGGTGGTCAACAACGCGGGCGGGCGCCTGCGCATCCGCTCGCTGACTGCGGCGGGAATCTCCATCGGCTCGCTGTCCGGCGCGGGTGACGTGATCCTCGGCGCCAAGGCGCTGACCACGGGCGGGCTGAACGCCAGCACCGAAGTCTCGGGCGTGATCTCGGGCACCGGTGGCTCGCTGGTGAAGGTGGGCACCGGCACGCTGACGCTTACGGGCGCGAACACATTCACCGGCGGCACCGCACTGCGCCAGGGGCGCCTGAACCTCGGCAACAGCCAGGCGCTGGGCACCGGCACGCTGTCGATGGACGACGACACGACGCTGGGCTTCAGCGCCGACGGGCTGACGATCGCCAATTCGATCCAGCTCACGGGCAGCACCGATCCGGTCATCGACACCGGCGCCTTCAACGCGACCCTGAGCGGCGCGATCAGCGGCGGCGGCTTCATCACGAAGGAGGGCTCGGGCACGCTGACGCTGTCCGGCGCCAACGTGTACACCGGCGCCACCAACGTCGCGCAGGGCACGCTCAAGGCGGGCGCCGCCAACACCTTCAGCGCGGCATCCGCCCACAGCGTGGCCGCGGGCGCCACGCTGGATCTTGCGGGCTTCAGCCAGACGGTCGCTTCGCTCGCCAACAGCGGCACCGTCTCGCTCGCGGGCGCGGCCGCCGGCACCACGCTCACGGTGACGGGCGCGTACGTCGGCAACAACGGCGTGCTCAGGCTGGGCACCGCGCTCAACGGCACGGGACCTTCGGACCGGCTGGTGCTCGACGGCTCCGCCGCGTCCGCCAGTGGCAAGACCACAGTTCAGGTCACCAACCTCGGCGGCCTGGGCGCGCTCACCAGCGGCAACGGCATCGAGGTGGTCACCGCGAAGAACGGCG
>Ga0102593_1000319_pt1 | contig 96181 bp, 94 predicted proteins | sample AraplaCol_mMS_r2_2_FD_76862 | JGI IMG/M metagenome (GOLD analysis project Ga0102593, IMG submission 76862) | Arabidopsis root microbial communities from North Carolina, USA - plate scrape MF_Col_mMS_r2 (SPADES assembly) (version 2) | ecosystem: Host-associated > Plants > Roots > Endosphere...
TGTACTTCTTCTTCTTCTTCTTCTTTTCATCTCTTCTTTACATTTCTATCTTACTTTCTCCCTTTTAAATGCGGTGATTCTCTTCTTATTCTTCCCCCCCACAAAAACACCCTACGCTTTCTGGCTTTCCGAACGCAGCAATGCCAGTCCCGGGCCTCCGCCGTGCTTCTTGGGCCAGTCAGTTCCCCGTTGTTTTTTAGGCCTCCACTTCCTTTTCTTCTTCACTTCTTTTGCTCAACCACCACCATGTCTGACGCTCTTCATTTAGGTCGTTCTTCTCACGATGAATCTCCTGTCAGTGGAGATGATGAGGTTGTTGAAGCTGACCAGGGAAATGGTACGCATTCTCTTCATTTTCCCCCGCCACTTTGTGAGGCTGCCATCGGCTGACCGTGAAATCAATTTAGTGCTTTCCCACATCATTTCACAGTTACGACCTGGCGCTGACTTGAGCCGAGTCGTCTTGCCTACTTTTATTTTGGAGCCTCGGTCTATGCTTGAGCGCATCACCAAGTATGTTCCCCGCCACTGCCAACCTGTCTCCGATGCGCGCTAATCATCTGAATAGCTTCATGGCCCATCCCGAAACCCTCCTTCCTATGAGCACGATTGACGACCCCGTCGAACGATTTATCTCGGTAGTCAAATTCTACCTGAGTGGCTGGCATATCAAACCACCGTACGTCCGATCTTCCTCTTCATTCCCCCGCTCTCCCCGCTTCCCACTTTTTTTTTCTCTCTTCTACTCCGGAGTTCCTCCCCCATTCCAGATGGTTAATTTTTTTCGACAGAGGAGTGAAAAAACCTTTGAACCCTATTCTTGGAGAGACTTTTACTTGCTACTGGGATTATCCTGATGGTACGCGCGGTTACTATGTCTCGGAACAGACCTCTCACCACCCACCCAAGTCGAGCTACTTTTTCATGGCTCCGGAGCACCATATTCGTATCGACGGCACTCTCAAACCCCGCAGCAAGTTCTTGGGTAACTCGGCTGCCAGTATGATGGAAGGAATCGCCATTCTGCGCCTGTTGAACCACGGTGAAGATAAAGAAAAGGGCGAGCGATAGTACGTTTTTACCTTCGGTTTGAATCTGTGAAGTCTCTCTATTGGAAATTCGGGGCTAACAAATATCTAGTATTTTGACCCAGCCCAACATGTACGCCCGGGGTATCCTTTTTGGGAAAATGAAGTATGAGCTTGGAGATCACAGCTATGTACGATGCCCAGAGAACAACCTTGTGGCCGATATCGAGTTCAAGACAAAGGGTTACTTCTCCGGTACATATAACGCGATTGGAGGTACAATCAAGAATGAGAAGACCGGCGAGGTCTTATATGAGTTATCAGGCATGTGGAACGGCGAAATGCATCTGAAGGATATAAAGGTAAGTTCTCGTCAGCAACTTTGACCCTCTATATGCAGGGTACTCATACAATAGAGTAGACCCACCATAAAGAAGTCCTCTTCGATGCGACACATGCGAAGCATTCAAAACCCATGGCACGTCCGATTGAAGAGCAAGATGAGCGCGAATCCCAGCGCTTGTGGCTTGAAACAGTCAAGGCAATCAACACTCGAAATCACGAAGCCGCTACGGACGAAAAGACAAAGATTGAAGACCGACAACGAGAGGAGGCTGCCAAGCGCGCGGACGAAGGCGTTGAATGGCGACCCCGACTTTTCCGTGCTGTGCAGGGTGGACCTGGTGGACCGAATGAGGGAGAGGAGGACCTCGACTGGATCATCAACGCCGAAATGTGAGATTTACTAAACACATCATTTGTGGAAATAATGTGGCTGACAATTCGCTGCAAGTGACCCGCATGACCCCGAGACAGCCAAGAAACAAATCCTCGCCATCACTCCCATCGTCAAAGGTCAGAAACAATCAACTCAATTTCAGATCCCGCCGCATCAGCCCAAGGGTTCCCCAGCGCACCTCGTATCCCCAACTCCAGGACTCGACAGCTAATCAATCCACATCTGCGCAGGCTCATCAACAGGGACCCATGCGCACCAGAAGAGCGTACAACTCGAGGAGGTGAAGGAGGTAGTGGATGCGGAGGACAAGCAATGAACCACCAAGTGATCAAGAGCATTTACCTCTTATAAGGATCAAAAAGAGTCCTCCAAGCCGCCTCTCCTTGATATCAAATTCACCATCTGGCAGTCCACCAGCCGACGTAGTCAACCTGCGCAGACTACCCAAACCGGGTCCCTCCGGCATCCGGAGACGACGATGATTCGTCTCTCTTCCATTTTTCCCTCCTTCATGATGTTCAACACAAGCGTTTCCGCGTTTCCTGAACCACGACGCCACGCCACTGCTGGATACCCGATTTGATTTGGCAAAATACAGAAACCCAGAAAACAGCAACCGACCAAAAAAAATACAATAACCTATTGTCTATTGCCTTGCATAGTACCTGGTGGAGATGGGGAGGTACGTAGTAATTCTAATCCGAGCGCGTGCATGATCTTGTAAAGCATGTTCTCAACAGATCTTTCCATGAGGAAGAGATGAGAGAAGGAGAGAGGAAAATCAAAAGGAAAAGAAAAGAGAAAAAAAAATATGATTGCATAGGCGTCAAGCGGAACAATACTGATAGATCAAAGGCAAATGTTTTATATACAGTGCAACTTGTATGCATTTTGAGCTTCTCTTCAATGTATCTCACTTCATGAAATGAATGCTTTCTTTGTCTTTTAATCTTCGAGGAGTCTTTCTACAGTAAAAGTACAGAGATATGTTCGTTCCACCAGGGATATCATGATAACAGACGGCAGACAAAAACCCATCATGATCCTAAACAATCATACCACCAAACTCCTGAACCAAAAATAATAAGTGATTGTGTTCCAATTCCAACGCCTGATATCTGTACCGGAACCAGCCCGGTAGAAGAAAAACGCCAAATCAATGACTCCCGCCTGGTTATATCAGATTTCCAAACCAATCCAGCGATTATGAAAATAGCTCGCCTTTATACCCGGCCCCCCGTTCCAAATCTCGGCGCCGGTTTGTCCTTGGAATAGCACCAGCAGAACCAGATACATCGGTGATGCTATTAGCTGCAGCCAGCGAGGCCGAGCCACCGCCCTCTTGTTCTTCACGCTCCTCTTCCATTAGGGCCATTTGTTCTTCAAGTTCTTTCTCGGTGTCTTCTCGTAAACCGAGAATATCCGGTGGGATGAAGCTCATCTGCACGCTCGGGGCACCCTTAATATACCGGAGCTGCTCATGAACCGCCTCCACCAGACCCTCAAGATAAGGGCGCGGATTTTTATTCTCGAGACGTCTTATCTCGGAGAGGGGAGGGAAAAGTGAGTAATCAGGACCGAAGTGGTTACGGAATGCCACAGTTTCCGGGATTGTCGAGTCAATGACCTGGTCTGCGTCAATGAGGATGGATGTTTCGTGTGCCCAGGCGCGAGAAACATTGCGAGGAGTATAGCCACCACCACCCACGACGAGGAGGGGTAATCCGAATGTCTTGGTGAAAGCGACACAAGCGCCGTGGGCGCGAACGTTCAAATTAAAGCAGCCTAGTCGATCACATCCTAGACTGTCAGCACCACACTGAAGGACGATCGCGCCGGGCCGGTAATTCTCCACACAGGCACCAATCACTTGGTGATAAAGATCTATGTAAGAATCATCGTCGATGCCATCATTTAATGGGACGTTGATGGAATGGTGAGCGCCGGGGTTAAGCGGGTGAGTCGGGCCCGTATCGTCGAGAGCACCTGTCCCCGGGAAAAAATTATCCTTGTCATATTTATGAAAAGACACCGTCAACACACGATCCGTAGACCAAAAAGCCTGCTCCACGCCATCGCCATGATGAACATCGATGTCAATATACATCACGCGCGGATGATGCCGTAGCAACTGCAAGATTCCCAGAACAATATCATTCACGTAGCAAAAGCCACTTGCTTCAGCCTTCTTGGCATGGTGCAAACCACCAGACCAATTTATAGCGATTTCAGACTGGTCGTTACAAAGTTTTCGCGCCGCGTCCACAGTCCCGCCCGCGTATAACGAACAGTAATTGTACAGCCCGTCGAAAATGGGACAGTCATCGCCGAAATTGAATCGCACCACGTTATCACTCTGCTCCGCTCGGTCCATGTCACCTGGCATGACCTGGCGCAAGAAGTCCAAGTAATCCGTCTCGTGGAAGTCGGCGAGTTCTTCGTATGTTGCCGCACGCGCCAGGTACAGGTCCATCGCGTGGTGCATGCCGTATGCCATGACGAGTTGCTTTGTTAAGGTCAGACGCCATGGTTTCATGGGATGCGACTGGCCGAAATGGTGCGACTCGACGGCAGGGTTTGCGTGCCAAGATACGCGATAGCCTTGTGGGCGTTGGACTTTGTAGAGTTGGCGTTCGCGAGTGACCTTCTGGTCGAGACTCAGAGTTGTTGAGGGCGCGGCATACTCTTGGACGACGGAAGATCGAGCCATGGAGAAGATTTCAGAAGAAAGGGTAGGCGAGAGTCAAGTCGAGTCGGATTGGGAGGAGACACACTATCCAGAGAGTGGGCGCATTTCACCACGAAAGGGCATTTGAGGTTGTGGAGAAATGAAATGAAATGGATTCAAATCGGCTTGGAGTTCCCACTGTTCTGGAAGGATGACTAAGACGATCTGCGATGAACCCGCATTTGGCAGTCTTTGAGAATCGATTGCAGTAGAGAGATTTGGCTGATTAGATGAGTTGAATATCTTTGATCGGGCAATAGGGGATGGGGAGTAGAATAGCTTGTTGAATTTTTCTGTTGTTTATATGATGTTTGAATCAAGGGAGAGGGTTGAACTGGGTCGACTTGATCCAAGTTCATTGTGGAGATGCGGGTTGTGCTTAACTACGGAGTATTAAGTAACTATAGCCCTACTATAGAATACGAACTACTCCAGGTCTGTTAATATCTGTCAGAAAAAATCACTTCAATATTGAGAACTAGGTTAGAGTTTCATGTGTCAAAATCACAGATCAGTCCAAGCTATACCAGTTCATCCAAACCCAGGGCTTTTGTCGTGGCAAAAGACGAAACTGTTAAGTTCTACAGTAGTGTGATCGTTAGCGCGTGAGAAGATTGCGCTGATAATCGCATGGCTGAGGTAGATGATTGGTAAATGTTGCTTATTAACAGAGTCTATACTGGGAGAATACGAGTTGTATACATGAGTCCCATCTTTCTATTGGATAGTCATTCTCAAAGAAACTTGAATTTGTTACGGCTAGCGGCTGTCGCTTGCCGTATTACACTTGGTCCACCCTTGACAATCCCTGGCGTCTTTCAACTCCCTGTCTAATCCTTGCTACTCCTTTTCCGGAGCTCTATCTACATCTATAATGCCACCAGAGAAGAGGGTCACTCGCCCTCGCTTAGCATTCAACTGTCTTGAATGCGGCCGTCAGAAAAGACGCTGCGATAAACTAAAACCTCAATGTACCAACTGTCAACGAGTGGGTAAGACATGCATCTATAATACCGGGACTCGCGATCCGGAGACAGGCCGAGTCTCAAGGCCAAAATTATCCGATGAAACCAAATCTTCCGACTCACGGTGTTCGCTTGATAATGTCAACAATAATAATGTACCCTCTCGTGCTGAGGATCGCCATGAATATAGGGATAGTCTGCCACCGAAGTTCTTTTCGGGAGCAAGAATAGGTCGTGGTGCCCGAGAAAAATATATAGGCCTGGGATTCTGGGCCTCCTTGAGAGATCATAATATACCAGGGCAATCTTCTATTTATCAAGACCTCGTTTATGGCGAGCCAGATGATGATCCATCGTCACCAACACCATATGTCTCATCGGTGACATTGGCAGAGCTTCTCACCCAGATTCCAACTCGAGCCGTCTGCGATGCCCTAGTACAGTCTTTTTTGTTGAGAGTACATCCTGCTTTTGCCTTGTTAGATATCCCGACCTTCCTTTCTCAGTATCAGCTATTCTGGGATTTTCTCGGAACTGAACAGTTGGGCTTACCTACAAACCTACTCGAAGATCCCACCTACATCTGTCTTTTTTGGGCCATTCTCTACGCTGGTGCTTCTGTCCTGACTCATAACGATTGGATCTCTCTTCCTTTGAAGTATTTAGATCAGCGACAGACCATCGACCAGCTAGGTTTAGCTTGCTCTGAAAGCCTGACCGCATGTCGACATACCGATCACCCAACTATCCAATCTTTAACAGCTTCGATACTGTCTTTCCATTTCGACGGCCGCGAAGGACTAAGCAGAGATTTATTTATAAGTACATCACTGCGCCTGGCACAGAGTATGGGCCTTCATTATGATTCCGTATACCCAGGCCCAAATTCAAGATGTGCTGAGCATCGGAAATTTTTATGGTGGCATCTAGTCTGGCTAGATGTGCAGACCAGTATCGCCACAGGATTGCCGACATGCTGTAGCAACGAGATGGTTCAAGTCTATCAGATGGTCTCAGAGTTCAAACAATCTTCCTCTGAGACAGCCTCTGGGAGGTATACACCTGAGGTTTCAGTAGTGAAACTATGTGCAATTGGCAGGTTCGAGATGGCAAAGCTTCACCACCAGTTGTTAAGCATCACTCAAAATCTAAGGGAACCAGATCTCAAAGACATCACTCGACTCATCAAGTCCATGAAGGACTTCCATGGTCGAATGGACAGTTTGATCGCTAAGCTTCCTATACAAGGGATCCCGGAGAAAGGCATGATTCCACCCAATCTGAAGAATGCCTCGCCACAGACGAGACCAGCTCTTTACGAAGATAGTTGCAATGAGCCTACAGTGCTGAGTACATGCACCAGAATAATATTAGCAATGTACAAGCTCGAATCAATGATTGTGTTACAGCAAGCTCTACTTCCAAGACTGAACACAGCAACAACAGCCCCTTCTCATTCCTGGAAACGCATTACACGACTATGCCTCCGTTACCTCCAATACTACTTGCAAGTCTGCCGAACACCTTCCTTCAATCCATACTCATGGTTCTGGCCCTTTTATCACATGCCACAACGATGTATTATCTTGATAATTCATTACCTTGAATTCGCCAGATGCGATGTCAAAGATAGACAGGATATGTTGCTCTGTGTGGATGAATTTATCAGATATGGGTGCTCAATTCCTTTTTTGAGACCGTTGCACAGTGAATCGACATCGCATTCAATGGATTATCTCATCAAATTGCGACAGCAACTTTCAATGGTAGGAGAAGACTATGAAAGTGAGATCGTTACCAATATGTCAAAGCATGTTTCTGTGTCAGAGTCGGCGAATGTACCAAAACATGTAGAATATTTGGAAGGGTTGTTTGATGGTGAATTCTGGGCTTCCCTTGGGTAGCTCTGATGAAGCGAAGTACAGTCAACACTGAATTGAGAGAACTAACAAAGTCACCAGTCCTACTAGTAGCATGTAGTATACTAAAACGGGACTACGACTAAATAAAAGTACTAGTACTTGACCATCCTCTTCCAAGAGGATATAGATGTATGTTCATTAACTAATCCTTCTTTTTGAAATATTCCCCATTTGTAATCTATCTATCAACTAGTAATGGTATCTAGTCCCTGCGAATGAAATCAGTCCGAGGTTGAGACACGTTTCAAATCCTAAGAAGAGGATCGAGATCTCATATAATTAGTGAATTGTCTTCATTGCAAGGTTTCCAGTTCTGCGTTTGATCAACAGATAAAGCGTTGGCTTGGTGTATAGATCATTCGACGGAAGAATAACTCAGCTTCTAGCCGGCGTCAAGAGCTGCCATGGGTCTCTAATACGCATATTGTATCTAGTTCCCATGAGGGAATCCGATTTGTAGTTTCTGAACAAGAAATCTTTGGATGGGAATGGAGCCAGTACATTCAACTCACTGGGTTAGATTTGAGTACATACTCAACTGCCATACTATATACAGCATGTCCCACTCTCACCGGCAGCCACGGAAAACCCCCCGATGTCTTAAAAGTACTATGCATTTTTTCATGCAGACATCGGACAGTCAATTTACTAAACCTACATACTACATAGTAAGCCGATACTGATCCGAGACTATTGATAATTCTGGGAATATTCTCTCTCTCAATATGTAGAATATCATACTAGTGTAGGACATGACTCGGCACAAGCGAGAAAAGGCCGAACCATGACACAAGTGCCCGGTATCGGCACCCGTCGGCTCATTCAAGTGGAGAGCGCATCATCGCCGACCAGTTTCATGGTGGGGAAGAGAAGTGAAGAAAAGCTTGGTGACACACGTGGAAAAGGCTTTTTAAAAATAGAGACAACCCCAAAATTAAGAAAGAATCGTTCAGCTTTGATTTTCTATCAATTACAACTCACACTCGCACTCCTTCGATCAGTTCGATTCTCTATATCTGAACGTTAGTTGTTAAAACAGCATGGCTCTCCCTTCGGCAGCAACCAATCTCCGCCGAACTTTGGCAGACCCAAATGGCTTCGTAGTAGCGCCGGGTGTCTATGATGGAATGTCTGCACGATTGGCACTCGCCGCTGGATTTGATGCGCTGTACATGGTAAGTCCCTGGATCGGAGTCGGTTAATACTGCAGTAGTTCGCCAGTGTTAACAGAATAGACCGGTGCGGGCACAGCAGCCTCTGTCCACGGACAAGCAGATCTAGGAATCTGCACACTAAACGACATGCGTGCCAACGCAGAGATGCTAGCAAATCTTTCGCCTAGCACACCGCTCATCGCAGACGCTGACACCGGATATGGCGGCCCAATCATGGTAGCTCGAACCACAGAGCAGTACGCGCGCTCGGGAGTGGCAGGTTTCCATATCGAAGACCAAGTCCAGACCAAACGATGTGGTCACCTCTCAGGAAAATTGCTCGTCGATAAGGAGGCCTATATAACCCGAATCAGGGCTGCCGTTCAAGCACGTCAACGACTCGGAAGTGACATCGTGGTGATTGCACGCACAGATGCCCTACAATCGCACGGGTACGAGGAGAGCCTGGCACGTTTGCGATCAGCGCGTGATGCTGGTGCCGACGTGGGCTTTCTTGAGGGGATAACATCGCGTGAAATGGCGCGTCAGGCTGTTCAAGACCTTGCGCCGTGGCCCTTGCTGCTTAACATGGTTGAGCACGGTTCAACCCCGAATATTTCGGCGGCGGAGGCACGGGAGCTTGGATTTCGCATTATTATATTCCCATTTGCGACGATTGGACCTGCGCTCACGGCGATGCGTGAGGGGCTGGAGAAGTTGAAGAGGGATGGTATCCCGGGACTGGATAAAGAGTTAACGCCGCAGATGCTATTCCGGGTCTGTGGACTGGATCGCAGTGTTCAGTTAGATGCGGAGGCTGGCGGAAGCGCCTTTGAAGGTGGCGTTGACCTGCGCGAAAAATGATTCAGGGCCAAGCTCAGGTACCGTACGGTGTATGTACATAGTACAGAGTACTCCGTCCTCACTATACTGATCTGATCGTCTGGCTGGGGGATTGTTGTAGCAAGTGATGTTGAACTCCGTAAATAGCAATGGACTCCACTGAATTGAACAGAAATGTGCATCTTTGCTCTCTTTGTAAGCCAGGCACCACGAGGCTGAGGGCTGAAGATTTAATCTCACGCGTTTCAGAATGTCTTCGGTGCCGCTTGGGGCGGGCGCAGATCGCAGTGTGAACCACGGAACACTCTCCCGTTTCTGCACCATACCATATCTAGCCCATACTCTATTGAAGTGTACACTTCATACACGAGGATATCACAAAATGATAATTATAGTACAGGAGATGGGGCCATGCACTATAATTGAATCCCGAATAATCCCAGCAGCACTTTGTACTAGCTGGAACAAGCCAAGTGCAGTTAAAGTTTCTCGGGATGACCAGGATGCCGACAAACTCTCACGTCGCAGTCAGGGCAATGCATCTTGCACCATTGTACTGTCATAGTGGATCAGTATCAAAAACGACTCAGCGCCACTCACATGCTGAGTGGATGAAAATGGTGGGCCCGGAAAATTCGAGGCCAACAATTCTTCTCGCACTTTGTACCTTACAGGTCGTCTCCCTCGCGCACTGTACCTCTGCTTTGACCCATTTACCGGTAGGGGATGGAGCCCCGGTGCAAATCGTCTCCCGTTGGTCGATCATCTGGGCCAGACCTATCGGATTGGATAGAGCATGATCATGAGCGGTGAATGAAGCGAGTTGATGAATTGTGCTGAGATGAGTTGGGCGCGTAGAAAAGTCAAAGCAGAAACCCGATGTGTCACGAGTGTGTGTTTGCAATTACAAGTATTGTAGATGAGCCCAAGAACACCCAAGATGTTGGCAAGGACTGGGCGAACAGAAAGGGATTGGCATTGAGTTGTGCCTTGGAGGGACGACACGTAAGACAGGGGCAGGCTGCACCGATTGGATGTTGTGGGGAACGGCCAGATGTGGCGGAGGCATATTGTCTTGGGGGGGGGTCGAGGGTCAATTATTTTGAGGGTTAGGGTCTTCTCAGGGTCTATTCAGGGTCTGATAATTGTGTGAAAGGGTCTGGAGAACAGATTGAAGATGTTGAGAGTATAGAATAGCATTCCAACATTCCGATGTCACACGTGTTTGGCAGGAGGTGTACTGTACAATATCAAGTTGACTCAGTAAAGAAAAATACGCAACCTGATTAAAAAATGGGACTGTGCAGTGTAGCAATACTTGGCCAAGCAGAGACAGCCCAGTCACTGGGGAAGTACCAGTACATTCAGAGTGTACAGACGGTAAACAACTGGGCATCCATGGTCTGGACTAATCTATAGATCCACTTTGACTCCACTATTGTTAATTTCATCCAATCATGGCTAATATTATCTCAGGTACCGTTTCTCTCCAGCCAATCATAGACCATCCGCCCCTGATCCAAGATTGCACTTCACTGCAGTGTACCAAAGTAGGGTCTCCCCTGAAGGGTTCTCACGGCCACCCCCCATAATAATAAATTATACTAAACCCACTCCTGGCCCCATCTTTGCCCTTCTTTCCCACCTCTTTCTCTCTTACCACACACTCTTTTGCAGTTCATTTTCTTCCAGAGCGTTTCTGCTCTTGTCATTCTTTCAATCTTCAGAACTGCACACTTTCCTTTCCAAAAATGCACTTCAAGAACGCTGCCATTTTGGCAACGGCCCTGACCGCTGGGTCTGCCGTTGCTCGCCTTCACGGTCATGAGCGCCGCCATGCTCACCCTAAGTTGGACCTCGAGGAGGCTCCTGCTGCTCCCGCTACCACTGAGCCCCCCACCGCCGATGTCGAGAAGCGTGGTGAAATGGTCTATGCCACCATCGACGGTGTCCTCCAGTCCTGGATCAACAACTGGTTCGGTGAGGTCTCGGAGTCCACTTCCACTTCCACCTCCACCTCTACTTCCTCTACCACCACCACCCCCGTCCCCGAATTCACCGCCCACCCCAGCGCCGTCGAGTCGACAGTGACCCCAGTCCCTACTGGCTCTGGCTCTGGATCCGGATCTAGCTCTGGCTCTGGATCCGGCTCTAGCTCTGGCTCTGGCTCTGGCTCTAGCTCTGGTGGCAACTGGTACGACACCCCCGCCAACGGAGAGTTCTCCAGGTCTGCTTTTGGTGGCACTTCCAAGACCTCAGACAGCGGTGAACAGGACTGGAGCTACCAGGGCAATGTCGGCATTCCTTGGGGTAGCAACATCGTTCTCGTCGACGAGGCTGATGCCAGCTCGTACAAGCACGTCATCCGTTTCGAGGGTGCTCATGATGAGCCCTACAACATCCTCTTCTGGAACACCTATGGCCCCGACGGCAAGATGGATGGTTTCTGGTCTCCCCACGCCGCTCTGAAGTTCTCTCTCCCCAAGGGTGCTGTCAAGTACGTCGCCATCGATGACAACTCTCAGGGTGGCTGGGCTGCCGCTCAGGGTGAGATCCCCACCACCAACTTCGGACAATACGCCTCCACCTGGGGTGAATTCGACATGAGCAACACCAAGAACGACGGACACTCCGGCTATGATGTTTCCTGCATCATTGCTCAGCTCAACAACCTCGACATCCAGGGTATGCGTATCTGTGACCACACCGGTGATGAGTGCTCTTACATCGGTAAGGGTCTCCTCGGCCTCCTCAATGCCTACACCTCCAACGACCAGGGCGACAAGACCCTTGCTGTCAAGAAGGAGCCCGGTCCCATCCGTCTCGTTGTCGACCTTGACTACGCTTAAGCGTGTCATGGTACGTTTCTTATTTGACTTCTTTGCGCACATGATTCTTGCCGGCAAGGTCTTTGCAACTGGTGCCAAGTTCTGTGTCCGCGCAGGTACCGTTCTCCGTCCGAAGCAGGGAATGAAGCCCTGTCCACTTTTCACCTTCCCGCATCACCCCATCAGACATACTTTGTCTTTTTCGAACTGATTGGGAAAGTTACATACCTTTGCGTGATCATGACCTGCGTTTTTTATGATTCTTTGTACATATACCACTTGCGTTATTAGTTCATATTGAATTTTCCTTCTTCCGAGACTCTTGTCTTCTGTTCTACTCTTGGATCTTCGTAGGCTCCCAGTAGACCTAACATTGTTTCAACCTTGGGTACAAATGTTCATTGAAAAATTATTCGCTCTTGCACGATGCGAAGTCATACATGTACGACCAAATGGGATTTTTGACGCCGAAATTAGGCGATATACAAAAACCAACCCCGGAAGTAGCTGTGCATGCAGAGTAGAAAGGAAAGGATGGGGAATTCAATCAGACCGAGGAGTAAGAATGTACTGAGGCTAAAATCAGAGTCAAGTGAGCGAGGGCTGGCCTCTTTATAACTTATCTTAGCGCCTGGAATTGTTGGTTCTAATATAGGTGTGCGGTATCCTGCAGGATGCATGTTGGACATGCAACTAAGGCTCTTTAGCCTGGGGGCCATTCCCATCACACTTCGCAGCGCCTATTTGAAACGCTCGGTGTCTGGCCAAATGCATAACGATGGAGGCTCCCCGTCGGCGCTTAGCAATTTTTCATTCCTCGGGCTTTCAAGAACTATCAATATTCTAGTCCGGCGGTGCTTGTTGGCTCTTGAGTGGTTACATTCCCGCTCCGCTCAAGGGTCGCTTATCCTGAACGTACTTAAGTAATTCACGCACCTCCTGCACATTTGCCCCTCTTCTAAATGGCTAGCTCACTATAATCCCTGCATATCTCATTAGCGTAAGTACCTTTTGCTACGCTACTTCTAGATGTAACAAAGATCGCCGCGGATGTGGGCGGCTGCCAAGTTAAGACCTATAAGTGATCCTTGACATGCGGACCCTAGTATGTACGCCAAGTGATATCGGCTCATGTTGGTATCACTCTAGAGGGAGTTGTCCCCCATCTTGCGTTGATAGAGATCTTTTCATTGGACAGTAGAATAGAATAGTGGACCGCCTCGCGCTCATCAAACCCTTGAACCCTCCCAAATGCGAGACAGACATTGCAGTAGTATAAGCATGGGCAAACCTCGCGTGCTATCTCACAAACCTGAAACTGCTTTTCCTTTTCTTTTCCTATGTTTCTATATACTACTGGTTGTGGGCGTTCTATCACGCCTTGAGCTACGATGATGGCCAGGCAGTATACTCCTGGCGAAGACCGCGATCTTCTTGGTCAAAGATCTAATTTATTTTCTCATACTGTTCGCCCTAGTCGGTCTTCTTCAAGAGAAGATAGTAATGGGAGTGTTGTCTATAGTGAAGTCTCCAGTTTGAGTGATACCAGCGAAAGCATACACCAATCTCAACATCAGACCTACCACGATCCTCACATTTCCGACTATAATGAACAGCAATCTCGTGTTCACACATCAAGCTGGATACCATATACATTCACCCATCCTTTTCTTGGTATACTGAGCTTGACCTCTCTTGGATTATGTCTCACGGTCTTTTTACTATGGTGGAGGTCTTCCACCAATTATGGCTTGGGTGCTGATGATGGGTCGTCTGCTTTACTATTTGGCTGGCGATACAGTCCAACCCTGATTGCCGTCATATACGTTCAAATGACGACTGTGCTCTTTGAAGATATCAAACGCACAGAGCCATATGCTCGACTGGCGCGGCCAGATGGAGCAGAGGCCTCGTCTAGTATACTCAAATCCCCAGGAGCCTGGTGGAATGCATTATACGACGGTTTCGCGAAGAAGAGAAATGGTTCGCGCAGTATAACTTTGATCTGTGCATCACTCCTTAATATATTTGGATTCATGGCTATCTCACCACTTTCCTCCGCTATTCTTTTCTCGGAAGACTTAGTGGTTCCTAAGTATACTGGATTTACAACCCTTACACCAATGGAGGGCTCACCTTTACCCATTGATGCGGACCGAACAACGCACTTCCGTACAATTGCCAATCTGCTTCAAAATGTCTCGACATCTCCTTGGATCACGGACAACTATACGATTCTTCCCTTTTGGCCGGCAGACATGCAAGATGCGCCGATAACATCCTTGCCAACGAGTTCCTCACAGACATGGCAAGCGGAGACCACCGTGTTCAAGAGCCATATGAACTGTACACAGATGACAATGGATCGTCAAACCACAATTGATGGGGAATACAATTATCGTGATCAGAAGAACCCATCTGTATCGACTATCTGGTCTTCGCCTGATGAGTGCAAATACGGCCTTTCAATAGAAAAGGTTTTCTTGAATGGTGGAGGTAGTTGGTCAGACGCGTCTACATTTTCTAATGCTCTCCAGCCCCTCATTGGCGAGTATGGTCCTCAAGGCCGAGCAAACAGCACGAGCCAATGTGATAATCGAGATATAATAATCCTGGCTAGTCCTTCGAACGCAACAGGCGGTGACCTCTCAGCTCATCTTTGTGACAGCGCCTATTATATGGCGAATGTGACAGCGAGGCTCGCTCTGGACGGTAACGAGCCTGAGATAACTTACGACGAGACTGAATTCGAGAAAAACAAAGTGGTGATCCCAAATAATCTGTTAAACACGACACTGTTCCGCAATCTCACTCTAGATGAGAATTGGCCGACATACATGATCTCGATTATGTACAAGGATGGAAGAGTTCTTGGAGGACCAACTATCCTCCTGGGAGCTCTCTATGACTACGATGTGGCTGCCATAGTCAACGATCCAAACTGGACAAAATCAGCAGCCAAGGCAAAGCAACGTTTCTTTGGCGAGGTCTTGCAGGCAGCTCTGACTCGCCGGGACGCTTCTCAGCAAAGCCCCATGCAGGGCTACATCCATGATGTCGAATCTCGAGTAGTAGTTCAAGCTGGTCCCTCAATTACTCTGGGGGTTTTGCTCGCGATTTCTTTCTTCTTGACACTCACTATATGGTGGTTCTCTCGTCAGCAATGTCGGCCATTGCATTTGACGGACGATCCAGCATCCACCATTGGTACAGCTCGTTTAATTACGCATACATCTGCAGCAAAACTTGGGTTTCGGAGCTTCAAGCAGCCCTCCGATAAAGACTTGCGCGAGAAGCTGATGAATGAACGGTTCATTACGGACCCTCAGGGCCTTTACCGAGTGAATGAAGATGATATTGGTGGCAACGAGACATCACAGTCAGAAAATGGAGCACCGGCTTTGTTTCGGCTTCCTGCCCTCCTTTCTCTTGCAACGATTCTCATAGTGGTGGTAGTTGGCATTTCTGTACTGTATCACTTTGCTGAGACCTCCGGGTTATATGAAAAGGCATTCGTCTATCAGGTCAAAGTCTCATTCATTAATAATGGTCTATCATCAGTAGCGCCATTTGCAATGATTCCCACTGTGATTGCAACTGCCATTGGTCTGTGGTGGAGCGCAATGGATGACAACTTTCGTCGCCTACAACCGTTTCTTGCGATGTCTAAAGGAAATCCCTCGATTTCCAGTGGCGCTGGCCTTTCATACAGGTCATCATTCTGGTTATGGGCATGTGCAAAAGCTGCTTTGAACAAGCATTGGCTCCTTGCCTTCCTTACATTTGGAAGCTCCCTTTCACCTGTTTGTAAGTTGGAAATATAGATTATTAAGGCCTAACCCCAACTAACCATATAATCTGCTATCTAGTCACAACAACTATGTCCGCCCTATTCGATCGAGGACCAGGAATTGTATCTCAGCGAGTTACACTAGACCGAACTTTGGAACTCCGTGAGATTCCATTTGTCTTTCCTGCATCGCAGTCACTGTATCCAAATAATTTGAACGACTATGCAGGTGGGATTCTTTCAGACCTTTACGCCAATATTTCGACACATTGGATGTACACCGCGACAATTCAACTCACATTGAATGGGACTCAACCAGCATGGAGCAAGGACGGTTGGAGTTTCTTGCCAGCCAAACTGGACAATCTCCGCGACGTTGAATTACCAAATAATCTTGATGAATCTGAACAAACGCTCGACGGAGCCCATTCCAATATCACGTTCACCACTCCCGCGATGCGAGGTCGTATTGAGTGTAGCCAGCCTCCCATGCAGGCATTGAGAAATCTCTCGAACTGGCTTACGTATCGTGACTTTGAGAATAGCACTATATGGAACAAATCAACAATACCCCATGACATGCAAGGAGGATATCAACTGGGGCAAACATGGGGGAACAGGAATACGGCATCAGAGATTACGCCTTTTACTTTCCCGGCCAACTTATCAGAATGCATTGGCTGTACAAGTGTGTTCGTGAACCCGGGTCAAATCCAATGCTGTGACAATAGTAGCAGCAATGCCTGGGATCCGAGCGTGGTAGTTGGGTATTGGTCCCCCAACGTCAGTCCTGATAAATGGAGCGTACGATCCTGGCAACACAACTTCACGGCCAAGTTCTTCCACGGAAATGCCGTGACGGGCATTAAAAATAATGATCATCTCTCCTCTTCAGACCCCAACATCGCGAATCTTGGCATAGTGTTCACCAGCCCGCCATCCGCATCATTCCTAACCTGTAGGCCGCTGGTCGAATCTGCCAACGCAGAGATCACAGTAAACCCCGAGACCGGGGTAGTTCAGAGCTTTAATATCACCGACGAGCCGAGAGAACGTGAGAATGCGTTTTATGACAATTTCTTGCCACATAACAAAACCCAAGTAGACAGGGAAAATGTCAAATTGAGATATAATGTCACAGTGAGGTGAGTACTTCAGGGCGTCCCTTTGACATACTATATACTATTACCCCATCTCCGCGGATCATTCGGCTAATAAACAAATACTAAAGCTACGGGCGATTATTCATGGCATCTATGTTGACTGCTGCTGATACCCTCGGCATTTCCGGTGCCAGTCACGGCTCAGGTTACATATCCGAAGACCTGAAAGACAATACCTACAACATCCGAGACGAGATCAACGGCCTGAATATGGACTTTATGACATATGCCATGTACAACTTGGCAGGGAGAGATCCGAAAAGGCTATTAGATCCAGACACGTTCAACGAGCTTGCGCAGAGAACATTCGGCACGTTCTTCCAGCACTTCGTCAGCAATGAGATCTCGATGGAGACTGGAAGTTGGGGCTATCAGACAATTAACGCCAGTCTACCGAAAGAGCTTGGTCCAGGCCTGGAGATTGAAAATAACTATCTCCCTGGAACAAAGGCCAGCAAGCACCAGGATGTAATGCATCCCATCTCCCATACAAACCGCACGGTAGAAGCACGACTCACACGCCGTGTGGAACTTCTTCAAATGAACTCCGTTGCTGTCTGGCTTAGCATCAGCATAATGGCTTGGTTAATCATAACCACGGTCGTTGTAGCACTGCTACAAAAACGGTATTTCGGCAGCCTTGTCCGAAACGTGGAGTGCTTGGGAGACGTCCTCGTCTTGATAGCCGGCAGTACCAATCTCCTCCAAGTTGTTCGGGAGATTCAAGCTGGACGATTATTGCCGGAGAGTTATGAGCACCTTCGGACGAAATTGGGCTGGTTTGTTGACGAAGATGGTGGGTTACGCTGGGGTGTTGAGATGGAGGAAAGTTATGGGGAGGGACCTGGGGTACATTGGACTTCTGCTCCGTATTTCTCTAAGGAGAAGGAGAGTAAGACGTGGAATTTGGGTGATGAGCAGAGGTCTGTATAAGTTGATCAGACCGAGATAATGAGATTGGGGATGTTGAAGTACATGAAATATCGATTCCTTCAATACATAGCATATAATGCTCGAGTTAAACAGTAATGAAATGTCTATGATACAGTTGTTTTTGGGATCTGTCGGCCCTTCTCGCTTGAAATATGGAAATAAACAAACACGCCGTTGATGAATTGACGCTGGTGAACTGTCGGCAATCTTCCCTCGGACTTCTTACATTCCGCGGCTAGCAGCAGCGATTTGAGATAAGTCAGGTGCCGCGAAATTTGGTGCCTGTTCCTCTTCCTCTTCCTCTTCTTCGCCGGATGAAAATTTCAGAAGGCCGACTTGCATCATGTAGCCCACCATGACAGCAACACCGCCTACCACTGTGGCGATGGAGACATACATATCTTTCTTGCTAGCCTCCGCATGAGCACTAAGGGCATTTTTCTCTGTGGATGTAAGACCAGAGTCTTCTGACTGTGCTACTTTCTTGAGAGCGTTGTTCTTGCGGACTTCACGCAGGAAAGGTGTCGAGTCGGCCAGGGTAGAAAGAAGGGTACTACCGACAGCCGTGACGGAGATACGCCCGGGAGCTCGCCAGGAAATAGGCGAGTCGGGCGCAGACTCGGGCGAGAATGCATGAGTTATATTCACCGGTGCGTCACCGAAGCATCGTTGCCGCATACGTTCTGTGTAGCCTGAAAGAAGAGGAGCTTTGGCTCGCATGGCATCCCGGAGCCAAGGAAAGCTCATCTCGGGCACGAGTGCTAGTGAAAGATACCCGAGAGCTACACAGTCAATACTTGACGGGGTTTCTTCGTCATCAACGGTCAGAAGGTACGCTTTCTTGCCTAGCATGGCCTCAAGGGGCTCGAAAAACTCGCCCGTCAGCGCCTCGATACGGAAGTGATTTGACTGGGCTGTGCGGCCTAGAAAGCTTGAAACAGTATCACGTGGTCGCTGTATCAGGTTCTTTGGGATCTTTCCGGCGGCCACGGCGGCGTTGTGGTCGCGCTGCCGCTGGTCCTCCATGGCTTGCAGGTCAAGCGATGAGAGACCCAGATGCTCGGTACGGCCTTTCGCAGCGCCATGCAGCTTGGGAGGCTGAATCCATTGGTTCGGCCATTGGAGAAGTTTTCCGTATGCAGGCGAAGTGTTGCCGTAATAATTCTGGCTGGTAACGTATAGGTAGAGGTCGACAAGGGACTGGCCGCGGGATTCGATGAAAGAGGAGAAGCTGCAACAGCGGCACGAATCAGTCAGCTGCCTTATTCAATAAGGTAAAGCTATTGGTGGGATGTAACATACGCAATATTATCAGCACGGGATGTCTCATCCAGTTGGTTATCCAAGTCCCAGGCTCCATTCGAGTATTGGCGGAGATAGTCCACGATGCTGCGGAACCGACTCACCCAAACCGCACCATTTTGGAGGGCCGGGAGCTCACCTAATTTGCAGAAACCGAATCAGCTCATACTGTACTTTTCATCTTGCGCCCCATTGCTAGCTCCGGGTGGTCGTATGGGCGCATCACGTCACTCACCTGTAGGGGACACGGAGGGATCACTGCTTGCGACCAACTCCCAGGAACCCTTCGGAAGTGCTAGCGAGCAATAAGCAATCGTCGCAAGACATTGCGCATCAATTGAAGGCAAGGCAAAAGCCGGCCCCCACACATGTAATTGTAGCACCATCGTGTTTTGCGCGTGGAAGAGAGAAGGGCGGGCGCGGGCGAGTTGAGCAGAGAATCACGTGCAACTATACACCAGGCTTGGCGGTTTCATTTTAGACTTGACAAGGTATGAATATACTCATGAGGGGAGAGCTTAGTTCAGATGGTGGTCTATTCTCGATTTTGACAGGCAGAGACTAGATCTTCTAACAGTCCTATTTGGGTATCAAGTGCGATGGCTGGTGAGGACTAAGGTGTTTCGCAACGTCAACACATACGCATTAACTAGAGAAAAGTAACTGGGACTCGGTTACAAAGTACTACTCGGCCGTGTCTTGGATAAATCAGATGCAACTCAATAAGAACAACATACGAGAACATGAAAATAACTCCGGTTTCATGAATATTCATCATTGAATACAGACATGCTCAACGCCTAATTTAGAAATCCATGGCTCCTCACGTCTGTAGAGTTCAGTCTCCTCGTATTCTACCTGAGACGATACACTGCACGATCAGACCTTTTCCAGAGGTTTTGACACCACGGGGTATTACTGTATGTAGTATCTGGCCACTTCATTGATGGAAGAAGATGCCAAAATACTCTTCCCCATCTTGATACCCCTGCGTCCACGTTGACACAGCCGCTCTTATCGCGGCTCGCCGATGATCTCACCTTATACGTCGACGTGGCTGCGCAAGAGCCTCTCATAGCAGATGATGATTGCACCGATAGTGCTGAAAATAGCCTCGTTAAAGAGAAAGAGAGTAAGACAGACTGAATCATAATCATGGACCTCGGGACTTGACCCTTTCGGCCGCCAACCCTGTTTCCATATCCTGCGGGGCTCAAAACTTCGGCCCCAAGAACCAAAGGCAATAGAAAGCGGGGACTCATTACGGTAATGTGTGAGATCAGATGCGATTGAAAGACGCCCAATGATGACGCCAAGCCCCATAGTAAATGGGCCAACGACCTTCACGAACGTAGGCACGCTTGTTCTTTGTCCTCATCCACGGGTATTTAATCGTGTATTTGGTAATGGTGTCTCAGAGCGAGGACAGGGTATCTGGAAATGACAACCCCATCAGGCCAACGTCTAACGTCCAAGCTGAAGGCCTGGGGGGAGTAAAATCAAGGTGGATCGCTCTCAAGGCATTAACTGCCTTCCGATGACACCAATGACAGTGTATCCCAACTACCTGGACACGCACGGAAGGGCGAATCCCGCCGAGCGCTCGGACAATTCCGTCGTCACTTTGAATCTTCTTCAGCCCGAATCTTCTCTCTCGGACATCTCGAGTGGGGTCATCGTTGTTAGCTTGCCAGATTATCGATTCGCGCATGCACCGGAGACATGCGGCCATGCACGCTGATAAAAAGGTACGGCGGAGGAATACCGGTTGAAAGGGAGTTAGTTACCATAGGCTACATGGAATCTTTATGCCTGGCGTCATTTAGACAGGCACGCAACGACCCCAAGACTTGGGTGCGCTATGATTCGTTGCACATGGTACCCTAAAGCCGTAAGTTGCTATCACGCATCCATATCGTCTTTGGATATAATGGTCCGATTGATTGTCATGGCTGGCCGGGATCTGCACGAGCGGGACAACCGATAAGATGTCAAGTAAGATCCGGTTTCAGTAGGGTACCCCAGTGGCTGTGGTTTGATTCATGGTTGTGTACTCCGTACCAAGGATGACTCTCAGGGGGAGAGTCCATGATTCATCATCTAACCGGTATATGTCGAGGTCTCCACCAGTGAGCCCGTCCATGCAGACAATGCTCAATTCCTCGTCACGAAACACTGGACAACGGCCGCGTATGGACCCTCATGATTGAGGTGGCCTTGTTCTATCCCTGCAACACCGGGCGTCTGCATTGCGGCGGCGAAATGCTAGTGAAACGAGCGGGCGGGGCGTGGTGTTTCATCGGGTACTACGGCAATATAGCGCTGGGGACTTCCTCAGGGATCTTTTGTCTGGGGTGGGGAGGTTATGCACGACATAGAATGATGATAAGACAAATTGCTCTGCTGGGGTATATTAAGTCTATGATACATGCCGGTGATTCAGATTCGGCCCAATGCATGAGGCTAAAGAACCAAAGAAAAGAAAAGAAAAAAAGACAAGAAAAGAAAAGAATATTACAAAAAGATTGAAACAGTCGATGTGGCCGAGCAGAACGACATGTAAACAAAGCAGTGAAATATAATAATAGAAAAGAAAGAAAAAGAAGTATGGAGCAAGGTGCGGAGATCGATGCAGAGTGACGCACAGGCTATGAAGTGATCAAGGCCTAGTAATCATGACCAGACAAGGATCAGAGTGGGCTGCAAGGTAGTCATAGCCAATTGATGTAGCCGCTGAGAGTCGAGTACGTCGTTTTGCTCCGTATCGCGAGAAAAGAGCTGAATTGGAGATTCAATGGTGGATTGACCCCCGCACGAAGTAATCAAGTCGGCCGGGGATCGTGAAACACGGACCGGCAAGAAAAGAAGAAAATAAAATGGAAAATAAAAGTGAAAGTCGAGCTAAAAGATGCAAGTAGAGGGAGAGGGGGGGTTTAGAGCGCCAGCGCATCTGGGACCCCCTCTCATATCGCAACGACCGTAAGATTGAGAAAGTGAAAATAGAAAGGTTAAATCTCCACGCTCGAATGCGCGAGCGTTCCCCTCTTCCCTGCCGAAATCGAAGGCGTGGGTGTGGGAAGAAGAGTCCAGAGAGTCCGTGTGGGTGGTCTTATCAAAAGGAGAAATGATATCTCCTCGTGGACATGTTTGGAGAGATGGGTGGAATTAAAAGAGTAGATCGAGTCGAGTAGAAAGGATCGTATAGCCGAAACCAGATTCGAGATCGAGGTCATTTCATATCCATGCCGAGGAGAGGCTCAGGGTCATGAGCGCATTCAACAGAACCGAGAATACGCCAGAGTCATCACGGTCATTTGAGAGAGCTGTTTATTTCGGCAGAGGAGGAAGAGGGCCCTTGGGAGGAGGTCCAGGGCAGGGAGGGAATTGAGAAGAGGAACCGACGGAAGGCATCTTGTGTGATTGTGTGATTGTGTGATTGTGTGGTGTGTGGTGTGTGGTAGTTGTAGAGGGTACTGGTGTATTTAATGTGTTATGGTCAAGATCTTGTTACTCAGAGAGAAGAGTGAGGATGTATGTAGGTGTCGTAGAGTAAGTAGACGAAGTTTGAAAAAGCAAGTTGAGAGGAGCACGAGGAATACTTATAAGACAAAGACCGAAATGGATCTTCCACACCTTACAGACCAATTTACGTTAGTGCAGCAGCTAACTCATCGAACATCCCTGCCATGAACAGGAGGCTGAGGGTATCCACCTGATCTGACGTAGGAATTAATTACGATTGACTGTAAGTCGGGATGGAGGAATTCTGCCCCAACCGGGAAATCCAATGGAAAAGTCTCTGGTTTTTCTAGAAGCTCTCCACCCACAATTCCCGTGTGGCGCTGTTTTTGGTTTTTTTTTTCTTTTTTTTTTAATTTTTCTTTTTTCATTTTTCTTTTTTCTTTTTTTTTTTTCTTGTCTCTGATGAACCAGTCAGAGAAAAAGGGAGATGGTGAGACAGTCCAGTTTCGAATCCGTCTGTCCTGTGGAATTCATGACCTTTAGGACAGTATTAATTGCATTTAATCTTTTGTTCATTACAGTCAATCAACAGTACATAGTACAGCAGTAACTACCACTCTACCTGAAAACATAGTAAGACTACGTGCATCTCCGTTTGTCGGTTTCACGGGACGTTCGCCCGAATAATCATGAAACCACACGAGATGCCAACTGGGAATGGGCAATCTCCCGTGGTTCCACCACTGGCTCCATCGGGTTTCCTCGATGCGGTGAGCGGAGGAGAAGTTATCTCCTTTTTGAAAAACAAGAAAAACAAAAGAAAGGCCTAGTAGTACACTGTCATTTGACTTCTTTTTCCCTCATAAGCAGAGTTCAATCAAGGCCAAAGCGGTACTTTGTAGAAAGATACGCGGTGAATCAACCCTATCCCGTATGTACTATGTACACACTGCTATGTATGTACTGTGAAAGGGGTCCCAACAGTGAGGGTCCAACCAGGAAGCTCTTATGTATCGTCGATCGGTGGGAAATCGACAAAAAATTGATGTTAAAAATTAATTGAATATTAGCTGTACTCTTGTATTAAAAACAATAATACATACCCAAAACAGATAGACTGTGGAAAATCCCCAACGACAACCCGGACCCATCCAGTTAGACCCGGATTTACACCGATCTTGAATTCGTATCATGACAGCCTTCCCAGACTGTCGGAATTCTCAGCACGGAGCAACAAAAGTGAGAAAATGAGCGTGAGTGCGAAAATCAGGATGATCAGGATAAGCTGTTTGTGGCGCAGGGGCTCTTATGAAACCGCTGATTCGACAGCTTTACTATCTCAACCCGGGTGTTTGGGAACGCAGAGTCTTACAATTAGTACCTAAAGTCCGTCTCCGTGTTTCCTACTGTAGGCGAATATACACTAATTTTACGTACATATAGCTGACACGTCAATCGTATGTGTAATCGAATGTGTACAGTATTGTACCTAGTAGGTAGTCGCAAAAAAAGTGTTCAGATAACAGTCCGGGGTGGACATCCCAGTGGCTTAGCTTTTTTTTATTTTTTTATTTTTTATTTTTTTTTCCTTTTTATTCCTTTTTTTGTTTTTCTCATTTATCTCGTTTTCGCCTCCCCCTGAGACTAAAATAGTCAAGGGACTCAGACAGACCCATCCTTTTCCCGTGGTTCATACCCGTGGGAGACTAAGGCTAGCAAATAGCCTGGTGATAATTATTAACGATGGAGTATTTTCACAGTCCGTCGTACAGCTTCTGCCACGGGTACCTGAAGCTAAGCCCTCTAGGACGATAGTATGGACAGACTAAGGCGCGGAGTACCACTTTTTGGCATTTGCCTTCCGGGGAATTTATTTTATTATGGGTCTCATCGCTGGGTTACGAATAGAACATGTGTGCCTTAATGCGAACCCGAAATTGAGTCCGTTATTTTACATACAGTAGTAGGTACTATGTACTTCACACAAAGCGCTGTTCTGCAACGCTAAATCTTTCGACGCATACACCGGAGAACAGAGCCGAGTCTCCTCCGCTATGTCTCAATAAGTCATAGGATCATCTTGATTTCTGCAGCTTTGCAGTAGTGGCGGGAAGAGAGGAGGGGAAGAGGGACTGTGCATTGCACATCCTCATTTGATGTTAGTGGGACAAGTTTGCCTACCATGTTGGCTTATGCAGGGTGTACATGCATATGTATTCATCAAAGAAACCGAGTACACACATGCAGGTCCTGATCCAAAAAGAAGTCAGGAAGCCATTCGTTCGGGTACCCTCCCCAGGGTTGATCCCGCACATCACTGGGACGGGTGTTTCACGATTAAAGGATCCGCTTTGTAGTGTAGCTCTTCGTGGGAGAAACTTCAATTGCGTGCTCAGTACTACTCCGCAGTCCTTATCCGATCGAAGTTGATTGCAAGGCTTTATCATAGCGGTGTACATAGTAGTACAGCGTAGAATGATTAATTTAATCTAGTGTGCCGAGTTTGTAATGGGTAACGTGGTCTATACAAGTCAAAGTGTGTACTGTAACTGCTCGCATGTACATACATGAAGGACGGCAGATCTCCGACTTGGAGAAGTGTCACCCAAATTCAAAGTCAACTCCCCAAACTCCGAATCCCCCGGCACGTCTCGGAAAGCGCAAACGTGAGTGAGAATCCCCGCAACTCCAGATTTGGGTTGTCCCTGACCCTGTGTATTGTACCTTGTAGCACATGAATAATGAAAGTCAAATCTCCCAGCGGATGCAAAAACAACCACTCACAGCGAAGGGCTGGTAAACTGCACGGATGATAAGCAAATAGTAATGATACATAATACGAATCAGCAGAGGTGCGCATGACCACAGCCCTATACGGTAATGGTAATCGCAATGATGGAATATGCCGTGAGCACGGCGGTCGGACTTGTCCGTGCAACCGGGATTTGCATTTACGATGTGAGCTCCAGTCCATCAGAAAAGGAAATCATCAAGGGCGTTCGTTCCTGGCAGGTGATGGAGTTCGCGGTTCCTGCGGTTCCCAACCAGGCACCAGTGGAGCCTATGGTGGCAATCCTTTCGTTGAAATTGGACATGGCCGCGAAAAAAAAAACTTCGACACGCTAACGAGCCACAAACTTCAATAAACGAGTCTGAAAGGGAATAGGGCCCCTCGTGGATCTCCACCGTGCGATAAAGTGGGCCGCCGTTCCGCGCCGTTGGAAACGAAGAGAAGAGGAAAAATAACTGGGTTGTGGAGGTCTCGGGAAAAAGGAGGATGAACGATTGGAAGCCAGTTGGAAGGTTCTTTCACCTCCGTTCTCCGTCCTGTACGAAATATCATCCTGGATCCCCCAAACATTTTACCTGTTTGGTTCAACTCGCGGATCGCCGCACGTGGCGATGCGGTCTGTTCCCACGGTTCCCTCGATGTGATGGTGATAGGCAGCGGCAATTACTCTGCTTGGTCACTCTATTGAATGCTAATCGATGGCTCCGATCTCGACAAAGCATACGTAATGTCAAGATATCGATGTGCTGTACAATTGAAATGTACACTATACTTCGTAAATTGCGCAGTGTCTCCTAATCAGTGGACCATGAATCATTCCTATGTCACTGGCTGGAGGTGCTATCCTTCGAGCTGAGGAATACAGGAAGGTATTGCCCGCTGGTAAGAGGGTCAGGAAAGACAGTGGAGGAGCCGGCTGTTTCAAATGGCTCCACAAGGACCACCGGCCTTCTACCTGACTTCTGGAAAACGGGGAGCCGAGGCTGGTGGACACCACATGGACTCCATAACCCGCGTCACTGAAGCCCAGGTGGAACTCAGATCCCGTCTGAAGAAATACTGAATGGATCCTGAGCTTGTCCGCAACACGGAGGACGGAGGAGACTTGAATATTTTCTTGTCATATGAATGGGTCTGTTAAAATAAAGGAGAAATATCCTGAACTCGACTGAGATAAGCAAACCGAGGGAGGCCACGCCGCAAATGTGAGCAGGTTATGGCTGCAATGAGATATTCAACATTGGTCGTCTGTGTCTGGCTGTATTCTTTGCGGGTATGTGTACATAGAGGTACTTCTGATGTACATCCAAGGGTCAAGGCAAAATGTTGCATTGCATTATGTTGCCAATTCTGACAGCTTTCCAGCTAGCGGTGTATCTCTCGAACCATTTAGCATGTCGAATAGCCGCCACCTGTGTAATTATGGCTTGAATGTACATATGAGAAGGATGGTATGTCATAAGCTGACCGCATCCTCATGGCGTTCTGCAGCAGCCCGGTTTTCTGTCAGCTAAAGATGGCATGTTCAGGCAAGGGTATGTATGAGCCATGGCAGAGGTACGCGTGACATGAAGAGGCCCGGTTTCGCAACCACGGATCGTCTCATCCCTGCTGAAACACTGGGGATCTCCAAATGGACAAAAGCGGCGGTTCACATAATTTAGATTTATGCAACTCTGCAGTTTGGGCATGTGTCACAAGAATGGGGACCTGCAACAGATCACGCCACCGCGGGTACCCGCTGCAAAGATGCGGAGGAAGCTTGGCCTGAAGAATTGCCTCAGCCTCACAAGTGAAGAGTAAATCTATGTACTCCGTAGTAGGGGGTTTCCGATTTCCTCGGGTCAGCTCAAAATCTGATGAGGAAGTACACTGTTCAATATTGGCCACTCAGGCTTCTTCCATGTCAGGCTGGGCTTGAGTGGATATCCATTCCTCCATCAGAGGTTGTTTCGACGCTGACGGGTCAGCACTAGGTTGAGGCTTGTCGCTCTTGCGGGAGATAAGCAAGCAGAGAACCCAACCACAGATGTCAAAGCTCTCATATCGTGTACTGAATCCCATTTTCTTATCGTCATTGCCGCCGTCGTCATAATCACCATCAACTACTTCACTTGTTGCAGCGTCTTTCCGTCTATTGGACACGCGACCCTGCTCTGGGGTATCTTCATCTCCAGCCTGGGGAACATTGTGTAGATCGGATTCGGGTTCATCGTCGCTGTCCATGATTACTTCTGCATCTGCCAATGTGCTTCCAGCTCCAGCATCCGTGACAATGCCTTCCTTCTTAGTTTGGTTGTCAAAGTCCTTGTGCCTTGTTAAGAGTGAATGGCGGGTACGGGATTCGCGAAGGAAGATGCCAACTTCGAAGTCATCTACGCAAAGAAAAGGCATGAGTCAGTCACGGCATTCAACAAAGTGTGCGTATTAAGCCAGATAGTCATTTGAATTACCTTCTGATATCACATCCTTGACTGGCTTGCTTTTCTTTCGCATCCAAAGCCGTTCGTTCTCTTCACGCAACCGAGGCAGTACCAGTGGGCGAATCGCGGCGAATACGCGTGGCAAGACAGGGTCTCGAGAGTCCAAGAGCCATCGCGCATCTGAAGGTTTCTCGGGATAGATGCGACATTCCAGTACTGAGTATTTGCTGATGCGTAAATAACGTCGTATGGGAGCCATGGTGAAAGGTGTAGCAAGCTTTCCAGAATAAACGGAAGATGTCGACGGGTGAGCTCATCGATGATGCTAAGGTGCGTCCCGCAGAGCCTCCGCGGACCTCTGATTGGTGTTGAGGTAATCAGGGCCATCACATTACCCCTTGTCATAATCCCTCTTTGACTCTGGCATTTGGCGCGTTGGTTTCTTCATCCCTTTCATACCTCACGCACGCATCGATCTATCTCATCTGTTCACTCTCCTCTGATCTGTGTGTCCGAATGGGCTATTCTCTTAGTGACGATCTGATGAAGGCAAGTAGCATCATGAGCACACGTGACTCGTCCAACCACCGTTTGCGGGAAGAAACTGACCGTCCCCAAGGTCCTCACTAGAAGTATCGGGTACTTTTATCTACACATATTTTTGGTGGTAAAATAAGTACCCGCTACATGATATCTTGACGTCTTCCCGCCAACAAGGTCCCCATGGATCCCACTCCGAGCCCCCCGCTGGGACGTACCGGCGATGAATCCCGCAGATTTTGATTTCATATCAAAAAAAAAGCTTGAGAGTCTGCTTTTCTTCTTTTTACATCAAGTACGAAGGTTGTTAAAAGTGGCCTTTAATTCTCTGTGGCCGGTGTTGGGACGAGAACTTTGAGGCTTTCTTCAATTGGGGAATTCAGACCGATCTCCACCAAGTCTAACAAAGCAACTTCTCAATTGCCTGCTTCACCGTGCTTCAGTAAGGAGACTGACAAACGAACATCCGATCACTACGTTTCTCGTGCCCCGATTTATCTGCACGCTTACTTTAGCGTGACATCTCGCCAGGTCAACCCGGTCTCTCTTCGTGCCTTAATTGGACCGGTGTGCGTCTACCTCGAGGACCTTGGGGGTTACGGCCAGTCCAGCGCGACACCCGCACAAAACTAACAGCAACCAACCCCCCCGGTGGGAGCCCCTCCGCGTCAATCGACTTAACTTCCTCTTCTTTGTCCTCTTTTCTCCCAAGGTGCTCGATCTCTGTTCAATCAGATCTCTTCATCCCTGACCCGTCAACCAAATCCAAGAGATCTTCCTTAGAATTAAAGAGATTGTCGCGCGGTTCATCGCGGCTCCGCATATTCAGCGCTTATCAAACGCCCAGAAAGCAATAGTTCTCCTGTCGGCTATTGCTCATAATGGAAATGGAACCCCTCAGCACTCTCTTGAAACGGGAAGGAGATGCTTGTGACACTGGCAATGAATTTGATGGCCGCATGGGCTTGCGGATATCATCCATCTTCGTCATCTTAATTGGCTCCTCATTTGGTGCTCTCTTCCCCGTCTTTGCTCGACGCTGGAGTAAGAAAAGCGGGTTTCCCGGCTGGATCTTTTTCGTTGCAAAATTCTTCGGATCCGGAGTGATCATTGCTACTGCCTTTATACATCTTTTGGCTCCTGCCGAAGAATCTTTGACCAATCCATGCCTAACGGGACCAATTACCGAGTACAGTTGGGTCGAGGGTATAATATTGATGACTATTATTGTTCTATTCTTCGTTGAACTTATGGTCATGCGATTCTCCCGTTTCGGTGCGGGCCATCTTCATGATGAAGAAGGTCATACCCACACTCACATCGACGAGTCCCCTGTGGTTGAAGAAGTAAGCGAGAGCAAAGGCCACCATCATCACCCTAACCACTTGATGCCTGGTGAAGACCATCTTGGCCACTCTCGGGAACATCACGACGCCGACGACTCAGAAAAGGATACCGCAGCAATTGAAGATTACGCTGCTCAATTGACCTCAATCTTCATCTTGGAGTTCGGCATTATCTTCCATTCCGTCTTCATTGGCTTGACCCTTGCCGTTTCTGGTGCCGAGTTTACCACTCTGTATATCGTTCTAGTCTTCCACCAGACTTTTGAGGGCCTCGGTCTTGGTTCCCGACTTGCTCTTCTTCCATGGCCACGATCTAAGCGCCATACACCGTACTTCCTGGGGCTGGCCTTCGGGTTGTCGACTCCAATTGCAATTGCCATTGGTCTGGGTGTTCGTCAAAGCTATCCACCGGAGGGTCGGACCACCTTGATTGTCAATGGCGTCTTCGACTCTATCTCTGCTGGTATTTTGATTTATACCGCCCTGGTCGAATTGATGGCCCACGAGTTCATGTTCAGTCACTCAATGCGTCAAGCTCCGATCCGTGATGTGCTGGCCGCGTTCATCCTGCTGTGCATGGGTGCTGCGCTCATGGCTCTGCTAGGCAAGTGGGCATGAGCTTATGACTTTTATATTATTTTCCTTCACTGGCACATTTAAACTTTTCTTTGCAATTTTGCGCACAAAAAATGGGAAAGGGAATATGATGATGTATTCCTATGCATGCATTTGATACCCGCGGGTGCAACTGGCGTTTGGGTAATATAATTGGCGTTTTAACAACTCGGAACTGTACATAGCTTCCCAAATATGAATCAATCTTCGAATAGTCTGCCTTATATTTTCCCTTCTATATAGAGTTGAATAGAATAGAGTCGATCTTCTGTCAGCCCTAAATGCAAAGATAAGATCTCCGCCCCACGCAAGGATCCCCCGCATTCCGCCAATCATTCCCTTGAATGGCCGCATGTGGTATATCAGAATGTGCCACTTCCTCAATGCAGTATCCAATGACCGTGAGGTTACACAATGACTGGCCCAGACTAGGCTTTATACTCAACAAGGCCAGCAGCATCCTGAACGGTGAGCCCTGGAGGCCCCTCAAATACCGTCGGTGTCAAGCTTCTGTTCCTGTATCAACTTCACCCTTACAAGAAAGACAGTCCCTGCTCAAACCCATGATCCATGACGATGGATGTTAGCATTGCAGAGATCCAGCCTAAGAATAGAGCTTTAAGCTCCGAGGTGCTCGAGCCTGACAGGGGTCCAGATGTCGATCCCTCGCGTGAGGTATCCAGGAAGCGCCAGAGTTTATCTGATTTGTTTACAATTGTAAGCGGAGGATCCAAGCTATTGGACGTTGAATATGTCTGGTATATGGCTAACAATTCATCACCTAGTTTGCCAGTGGCTTTGCCCTAATCAGTGATGGATACCAAAACAATCTTATGTGAGTCTAGTAGTCACACCTCCCATTGGAATACGATACGCGAAGTACTCACTCGATTACTAGGACTACGATCAATGTCCTCCTCAAAAAAGAGTATCCTAAGGAGTACACTTCCGCAGTCAGTACACGTGTATCGAATGCTCTTCTTGTCGGCGAGATCATAGGTCAGGTCGTCATTGGGTCAGTTATTCCCATATGACAACAACGGGAGAGAACTCCAAGCTCTAATTAGTATCTATGCTCCAGTCTCACATGCGACTACCTTGGTCGCAAGACCGCAATTGTCTTCACAACTGCTATGATTGTCGTTGGTGGGATTCTGGCCACGGCGTCTCATGGAGTCACTATCAACGGCATGTTCTGGATGATGACAGTTGCTCGTGGAATCGTTGGATTCGGCAAGTATTTCCATTTACTGCATTATATTGGAAGATATCACCGCAGAATAACTAATCTCTTCTTCCAATCACAGGTACTGGCGGCGAGTACCCGGCATCTTCAACCTCGGCCTCCGAATCAGCTAATGATTTAACACTCAAGCATCGTGGTCCAGCTTTCATCATGGTGACTAACTTCCCACTCAGTTTCGGTGGTCCATTCGCGGTTTCGATATTCTTGATTGTTCTCATGGCGTGCCATGAATCCCATTACAGCACTGTATGGCGTGTGTGCTTCGGAATTGGCTGTATCTGGCCATTGTCCGTCTTCTACTTCCGCATTCGCATGTTAAATTCGACTCTGTACCGGCGTGGGGCAATCAAAAAACATGTACCTTACCTGCTTGTTCTAAGGTACTACTGGAAAGGTCTAATCGGGACTTGTGGCACGTGGTTTCTCTACGGTAAGTCATCCTCCAAAGTCGAATCGCACTGCACTTGGCTAATAGAGTCAGACTTTGTAACCTTCCCTAATGGCGTGTTCTCTGGTACTATTATCTCAGAGGTTGTCAAAACGGGCTCGATCCGCGAAACAGGCGAATGGCAACTCCTTCTCGGGGCGATTGCTTTGCCAGGTGTCTTCCTAGGAGCAATCCTTTGCGATAGAGTCGGACGCAAGAACATTATGATGATCGGGTTCAGCGGCTACCTGATATTCGGACTCATTATCGGATGCTCATACAATCAAATCACGAAGATAATTCCGCTCTTTATCGTCTTCTACGGACTCATGTCGAGCTGTGGTAACTTCGGACCAGGAAACATGCTCGGCCTTCTTTCGTCCGAGGCATATGCCACCGGAGTACGTGGTACATGCTATGGACTCTCTGCTGCTATCGGCAAGGCAGGTGCAGCAATTGGAATTGAGGCTTTTCAGCCGATTGCAAAGCATCTTGGCAAACGGTGGACATTTATCATTGCGGCCATTTGCGGGGTCGCAGGGATCCTTGTGACCTACTTCTTCGTTCCTGATCTCTCCGGTGAGGACTTAAAGTTTCGTGATGAGAGATTTCGAGCCTATCTTGTGGAGCATGGATGGGATGAAGCTATGGGAGAGGATGATTTGAAGGCGAACGCAGATGATGGGGTTGTGAATGCCAACACAGCACAAACGAAGACAGGCTTAAGTCAGTAGATCATCGCGGACAACTAATTGCTTCAGAATTTGACTATTTAATCATTGATTTTTAAACTTCATTTCATCACATGCAATTACAGAATTAAATATAAAATTGATCGGCTAAATGTTTCGAGATTCCAATGGACTCACGATTTCCACCGGATATTCCTTCTTTTGCCAAAACTCACATATGAGATCAACTACTATCCCCTTGTCTGTATATCTGATAATCCTAGCACCTGATAATCCCAATTTCATCCCAATACGACATCAAGAATTCGTCCTACCCAAAATCCGCTCTTCTACACTTCTACTATGTACTTGGCGGCCCCACTCCAGACCCACCACTGCAGCTCCCAACGTGGTCTCCCCCATCCCCTCCGCTCTTCATCTCCTTTCAACAACCCCTCAATTCCTCCCATCATTCCTCGATACTAAACGACACAATGCGTCTCACCAGCATCGTCCTCGCCCTCGCCTCCCTCGCCTGTGCCGCTGAGCTGGGCATCGAAACAACCCACAAGGTCGAGTGCACTCGCAAGACGAAAAATGGCGACGGTGTCTCCATGCACTACAGCGGTAAACTCCAGGATACTGGGAAACAATTCGACTCGAGCTACAGCCGCAATTCACCCTTGACCTTCAAGCTTGGTACCGGCCGTGTCATCAAGGGGTAAGTCGCTATCATTAGGGGAGAATGGGTATTTCAAACAGTCGCTTGCTGGAGCAGCCAAGTACTGCTCTTGAAGCACCCTCTGGTGCATGTCTCGCTATGAAAAAGGATCAAAGCTAACGGTTTGCTTCATCAGATGGGACCAGGGTCTTCTGGACATGTGTATCGGCGAGAAGCGCACACTGACCATCCCGCCTGAGTACGGCTACGGTGACCGTGGCGTCGGTCCTATTCCCGGTGGTGCAACTCTTGTTTTCGAGACTGAGCTGGTTGGCATTGATGGCGTTGACAAGGACGAGCTTTGATCTTGATATCTTGATATCTAGCCATTACCTTGAACTTTGCGATGTACAACGTCCCGCGGATAGATGGCTGTGGGATAAATATGTTATATAAATATACCCTGAACAATTTCAGTCTTTTTATAAATTGCTGCAGTCAATTTCTATATGCTATGCTATTCATTGATAGGAAGGGTATTTCATCTAGTAGTATAAACGGGGGCAGTTGGTGTATATATACGCAAATCCCATCCTGGCCAGAGTCGTACATGAATGTCGAAAGGTTAGCAGACCCTAGTCCATCGCATCAAGAGCCTCCTCCGCCTGGGCATCATTCTCTGATACCAGAATTCCAACAAGACACTCGCTTAAAATTCCATCCCAGTTGACCCAAGGATGAATTTCCTGAAACAACTTCGCAGAATCCTTGCCCGCACCACGAAGAAGTTCACCCTTTCCACCGGGGTGATATGGAACGTAGGGCTGGATATTATAAACTTTCCCCTGATACGACGTCCACGCATCGCGATTCTTGCGTCCATTTTGCACCTTGAGCATCGACGGTGTAACGCGCAGATACCCAGGCGGCATGCTGGCGCCTCGGAGTTGATTCTTTGGGTTGGCGGCGAGTGCTGCCCAATCTAATGGTGAGTAACCGGGTTCGAGGACGACTTTGCGCGAGGTGGTCGATTTCTTGACCGGTACCGGGGCAAGAGTACTGCTGCTGAGACGGCTTCCGCTGTTGGTTGGTGGGGCGCGCAGACCTGCTGCTGCGGAGGGAGGTGGGCGAAGGGAACTACCGGCATTGAGTCGAGGTGGTTGGAGTTGGTTCTTAGGTTCTGTGCCGGTTGGTTGAAGGCGGGGGACTGAGGGCGGAGGCATCAGGGAAGATTTACTTGTGCTAGACGTTGTGGAGGGTTGTTGCTTGGTTTGAGGTACCGGCGGAGGAGGCATGAGCGGTTGCTGAGGTTTCGTTGTTTCGAATTCATTGTGACTCTCCGCAGAGGTAGTTTTTTGCGACAACCCGGCGGAGGTTAGGACTGTTGGTGTTGCGTTACTAGAAGTGTCATTGCTGGTGGTGCCCTCGTCCAGGCTTAGCGTTGGAACTGCAAGCACAGGAGGAGGCGCATTCGATGCCGATGCCTTCGGAGTTGTTTCCTCCTCTGGTTCTATGGAGGATGAGGTCGAGGAGTTTGAGTCATGACTCGCTGATGCATGGTCATTGACGGCCTTTGCGGAGTTGGCCTCGGAGTTTGAGTCTGGCGAGGTTGAAGACTTGGCGGCAGAGGCGCCGGTAAAACGAGAGAATATGGAACCGGCTGCAGCAAAAAGAGACCCCATTCCTAGTCGGTCCGTGTCGGACTTGAAGAACGTGGAGGATGTAGTAGTGGAGTCGAGTGTTCAAGATGATCGATTGTCATCGCGCCTCTGCAGATTCGCTGGAATCAGATGGTCCGTGCGCTATAGAGATCGCCGAGAAGCACATTGCAGAAGTATACAACGGATTTGTGATCTCATGTCAATTTGTAGAATCCTTTATGCGATAAGTATCATGAAGATAAGAATAAATCAACGTTTTACGTTCCACATGTACTCACAAGAAAGTTCTAAAGTACTAGCATTGCCAACGTTTTTTGTAGTGTACATATGTAGAGTTGGTTCGGCTAGGTAGTGGAACTATCAACAAAGGTATTTGATAGACAAGTCTTTTCGAACAATCCAAGCTATGTACCACAGAATATCTATTCAAACCATCTCAGTCCATAGGTCAAAAAATGTGCTCAATCTCAAAATTACCTTCTTAAATCCACGCATGGCAAATAGCATGATGTCAACCTTCCATCACGGCCGGCGATTTCGACCTACAGCTGAAAAAGGAGAACCCCCAGTAGACTTAACCGATCAGCAAGACTAATTCCGGTATGGTTCTTGCACACCGGGCATTAAGGAACCAGATTTTCCAAAGCACGCTCATGTCTACCTCTGATGCCGTGACGCTCTTTGATGTGGGAGGTGGCCAAGTATGGGTCCCTTATTATGCGAAAACGAAGGCGAAGATCCCTGTCAATCTACAAGAACTAACGACAACAGGCACAAGGAAGTCGAGATTATCAAGAGGATTTCTATACAGTGATCCGTCCGAAAAACTTCCCCGCCGAGATGCAAGATAAGCTAGCATTCTTCGCCATTTACGATGGACAGTGAGATAGAGACCTTCCATTCTCATTCGTATTGGCATAAACACCTTCCTAATCGGACACTGCAGTGGTTCCGGACTGGTTGCAGAACACGCCAGCAAGCGACTGCACCGCCTCCTTGCACAACGGCCTGAATTCGAGCGAGGTGACTACGCCGGGGCCATGAAGGCGGCTCTCGCCGACGAGGATGGTCTTTTGCTGGAAAGTTTCAAGCACGACAGCGTGGAACCAGCAATGTCAGGGTCGACTGCGGCGATCTGCTTCATTAACCTTACTGTGGGGGAGCTAGTAGTGTCTAACCTGGGTGATTCGCATGCAATCTTGGCTGAGCGGGACCCCAAGACAGAGTGTCCGTATCATGTTGTAGGTGGTTACTTATTTTCTTTTGTGATATCAAAACCGAAAGGATAAACTAACACATGGGGTCAGCGACGACTAACTGAGGCACATAAGCCCGAGACACCTAGTGAAAAAGCCCGGATTCATGAGGCTGGGGGAAGAGTTGAGACGCGAAGCGGTGTCCCGCGAGTAGGTAAGAATGATATGCCTGCATATTGGTATCAATTTGGGGGGCGACTGGGGCTAACGGCAGCTAATTCGAAATGAACTACTGCACAGGATCCTTGAACATGTCCCGCACACTTGGCGACCTGCAGTACAAGAGCCCGGTCAATACTGTAGAAGGTGATAGTGACTCGAAACCCCGCGACCGACGTATGGTGTCAGCATCATCCAAGCCTACTCATGGGGATTATGTGTCCAATGATCCATATACATCTCGACGAACATTGAAATCCGATCGGCGATATTTATTGGTGATTATCTCGGATGGGGTCAGCAACAATACCGATGATGGGGCTCTAGTTCAACATGTGATGAAGTTGGCAATGCGGGGGATGCGAGCGGGTGATATTGCACGAGATGTTGCCACCAATAATGCTGTTCTTCCACATAGTGATAATGCCACCTGTATTGTGGCATTTCTAGATGGACAGTCCAGTTGATCGAGTCTCTTCTTAGGAGTATAGGAAGAAGAACATAAAATAAAGCATCACAACACAACACAACACAACACAATAACAACATTAGTACAAAAGAAAGGAAAAGGTCCCACTGGAGGGCTTGGCCCACTTTTTTGAAGATGTGTTATGCAGCACTCTATCAACCAGTCATAGCTGATGATAATATCCACATTACTGAAATAAGAAGGTGGTTTTGGTGGCGGATCGGGCCTGGCAACAGAATTTTCTGGATTTCTGTTGCGCACAAGTTTATACAAGGTCGGATTAGACGAATAGGATTCAATCATGGCGTTTAACTCTATCCACTTGGACTGTCCCGTCCAGTGGAAACCAGTGGTTTATATCGGCCAGCTTACCCCTAGAGGAATCTCAATCTCGATCGCGGTGGCGTGCTTTCATTCGTATTATCTACAGTGCTCCGTTCTTCGTATCCTCAAAAGGGAGGTCGCTCGGACATCCCGAGTGATTGGATCTTATCCATTCCTTCTAGAGTGCTCTAGAGTGCTCTAAGGGGTGCACTAAATGGGAATCATCAACGAGGTGGTTCTCTGGGCGGAGTATCAGCTGTACTATGTAGTCTCTGAATGCTACCATACCAATAAGGCAGTCCAGAAGCCCGGAGTATACGGAGTCTCTCTATACTACAGTGTAACTAGTGAAGTTTCGTGACCCCAAAATTGTAACTCCAACAAACTCCAATTTCATCATCATCCTTATCATCCACTTTCGATACTGTAGTAGTTAATCGTAGATAGACGATAAAATACAATGGAAAAAAAAATAATTCCAGAAACTCTTAACGAACTAAAGTTCTTATATTGTTCCACTACAAACCAAATATAGTAGGCGGATAAAAGGTCGCTTCCGTCGGCGTGGCCCGCCACTTTTCCCCCTCTCCTCTTCCTCCCCGGCCTTTTTTCAATGGGACTTTCTGACTGGCTTTGCTTTAAATCTTGTCTGTGCTGCTGGACGATGCCGATTGATCAAAAGTTCCCAGGGGTTGTTCCATTATCCTCCAATCCCATAACACAATCTGTCAGGTCTTCTCCAACCCCCGTTTAGGCAGGCCAGAGAAATCGGGTTCTCAGAGTGGAGTTCTCGCGCAAACAAGCATATGAGTAAGATCCGGCACTAACCACCTTCCCTAACGGTACATCTTGAAGAGGATCCCAGTGACCTTCAAATTCTCTGGCCTGGCCCTCTTCGCTTGTGTTTCACAGTTGTGATCTTTTTTTCTTTCTTTCTTTCTCTTGCACTCGAATTCCTCGACATCTCTGGACGGTATTCAATTCTTTTCTTTTTTTTAAAAAAAAAATCTAGAAGAAGAAGAAAAAGCTTCACTTTTACTGTGACAGGATAGTCACCAATGAGTTCCACAAAGACTCAAACTCATACTCATACATCCGCTATGGCTTCTCCTGAATGGAAGAATTTCCATGTTGGACATGGTTGTGGTCATGTTAAATGGTCTCGGAAAATTGAACCCAAGTTGACCGTCTCATCCGGTCAGACCGTCAGCTTTGACGCCATCGATAGCAGCAATGGTCAACTTACGCCAGCCTCAGACGCCTCGGCCATCAAAACCCTCGATCTCGGAATCGCCAACCCTGTTTTCGGTCCAATCTATGTGCAGGACGCTCAGCCTGGTGATGTGCTCAAGGTCGAGGTATTGAACCTTGAAGTTGCGGACTGGGGTTGGTCTGCCATCATCCCCGGCTTTGGTTTACTTGCGGAGGACTACCCGGAGCCTGAGATCAAGATCTGGTCCCTTGACCGCGAGAAGGGCTATGCTCAATTCAAGGACATGCGTATTCCTCTTCGTCCTTTCCTTGGGTGCATGGGACTTGCTCCAGCTGATGATTCCGAATTGTCCACTGTACCTCCCACCCACGCAGGTGGCAACATGGATTGCCGCGAACTGAGCGTCGGCTCAACCGTCTACCTTCCTGTCCAGACTGCCGGTGCTTTGTTCAGCTGTGGTGATGGTCACGCTGCTCAGGGTCACGGTGAAGTTTGTGGCACTGCCATCGAGACCCCCATCAAGGCTACCCTTCGTTTCGAGCTCTGCAAGAATCAGCCCTGGGTCACCGCTCCTCAGTACCAGACTCCTCCTCGCTCCCAAATACCTAACCCTCTCCCCGATCTCGGTACCTACGGCGCTCTCGGTGTTTCACCTGACTTGTTCCAAGCCGCAAAGAGCGCTACCCGCAGCCTCATTCAATGGTTGGTCTCGACCAGGGGACTTACTCGAAGCGAGGCATACATTCTAGCCAGTGTTGCCGCAGACCTTCAGATTGCCGAAGTGGTCAACGTGCCCAATTTCGAAGTTGCAGCTAGCCTTCCACTCGGAATTTTCAGCTAAGCTCATTACCATATACTGTGTTGATGTTGGCATGATACCCAGGGGATTGAATGATTTGATCACCTCTTGTACATACATTATTACTCGATTATTAGCCTTTTCATATGTCTTGCTTTCATTTTGTTTTGCATAGAGGCAGTGTGGCCCAGAGTGTTCGGTTTAACATGGCAAATACTTATTACTATATATTATTCAAGGAAGATAATAGTCTCTCAATTTTTTGGATTCAATTAAGTTTATACTATGCTATGTTCATGCAAGACTCATAGTGCTATGTCCAGCAGAATGTAGCTTCGAAAATTCCGTAGTCGCAAAGCCTTACATGATCGTGGATTTTTCACAGAATATGCTCATTGTGATTTATTTGGAATCTGACCATCATTTCATCTCAAATACAACTACATTGTCTGCAGTCAACCTTGCAGGCCATATATGTAGATGTCACATGACACCGCGTTCCATCGCGTCGTTTGCTTGGCAAATCCATCCGGAATCAACCAGGGATTCCAGGACTCCTCGAAATGTCATGGATCCCATTCTCGATGGCCTAAATCATGCTCAGCATGAAGCAGTCACATCAAGCGCGCCTGTTCTTCAGGTACTCGCACCACCAGGATCCGGAAAAACCAAGACTTTAACTGCTCGCGTCGCGTACCTGCTTTCACATAATGGATATCTACCACAAGATGTGATTTGTTGCACTTTTACAATAAAAGCAAGCCGTGAAATGCGCGAGCGCCTTGCAAAACTCATTGGTGAAAAAGCGGAATCACGTCTTATCTTGGGGACTTTCCATTCAATCTGTCGACGCTACTTGTGCAAGTATGGCTACAAAATCGGCCTGCCCAAGGGATTTGGTATTGCGGATTCCGATGATAGTCGAGGCATCCTCCGGGTGAGCTGAACATGTTTTTTTTTCTCTAGTTAACCCGGGCCCATTATTGACGATTACATCAGAGAATTATCAAACGTCTGAATTCTGCCATGGAGATCAAGACTGCTCAAGGACGTATCTCACGGCATAAAGCCCATGGGCTCACTCCTGATGCATTGGCAGATCAAGTTAAAGCAGACGAAATGGAGCTAGTGGATATATATCGTGCTTACGATGCTGCACTGAATGCTTCAAATCTTCTCGACTACGACGATCTACTCCTGCGATGCGGTGACCTTCTAAGAGCCCATCCAGAGTGTGTATCCAACGTGCAAGCGGTCTTGGTGGATGAGTTTCAAGACACGAACATCATACAGTATGAGTTGATGAATCTTTTTGCCGCAAAAAATCGACGCATCACCATTGTCGGAGATCCCGATCAGAGTATCTACGGCTTTAGATCGGCCGAGATCCAGAACCTCAGACGTATGCAGCGACGATACACGAACACCTCGACTATTTTTCTCGAGTCAAATTATCGCTCTTCGGCATCCATTCTCAATTCCGCACAGGAAGTGATCGAACAGGATACCACCCGTCCTTACAAAAAACTACAGCCTACCCATTCTTATGGCACTCTTCCTGTTCTTAGGAAACTTCCCAATGCAAATGCGGAGGCCTTATGGATGGTGCTCGAAATCAAACGATGTGTCGCGATGACAGGTGGTCTTGTGAGGATGTCTGATATTGCGGTATTGCTTCGGTCAGCTTCACTATCCACGCGTATCGAGACGGCATTTGGAAGAGCAGGTATTCCCTATAAAATGGTGGGGGGACGGAAATTCTTCGATCGTACAGAAGTTAAGACACTTCTAAATTATCTACGGGTGGTCAGCAATACAGGTCACACAGACGCCTTGCTCGGTATCATCAATGTCCCGCCGCGCAGAATTGGCGATGAAACGATAAGGCAGTTGACGAGTGGTGCTGAAAAGGCACAAATTCCTTTGTGGGTCTTTATCAAGGATGTTATCCAGGGTCGTCGATCGACAGAGAAGAAACTACAAAAAGCGGCCGAGTTAGGTCTCTGTTCACTTGTGAGATTGATTGATGCTTCAAAGCAAAAATTGCAGGACTGTCAAGACGCTTCTGCACCTCGTGTGCTCCTCGAGTACATTACGGAAAGCCTCTCGTTTCAGGAGTATCTGATCAGAACCTATCCTCTTGATGAGGATGGCCGCTGGGCGAATGTTAGAGAGTTAATGGGCCAAGCCAATGAAACAGCCCTTTCAGGTGAGGATGCGGACAAGGAGAATGATTTGCCTGAAATCGAAGGTCTTGAGCAGTCTGAGGTACACTCTGGCGAGGAGGCATTGACCCGTTTTTTGGCAAACGTTGCACTTTCCACAGAAGCAATTACTCAAAATGAGGGTAAAGAGGGCGAACAAGCGCCGGAAACCGTCACAATATCGACTATACATGCAGCAAAAGGTCTCGAGTGGCCCGTTGTGTTTATACCCGCTGTATACAATGGAAGTATTCCACACTCGCGAGCAGAAGTCATCGATGAAGAAAGACGTCTTCTCTATGTCGCAATGACGCGAGCACAAGCTCTTTTGTACCTCAGTCTCCCTCTACGCCAGCCACGAATCGGAGAAGGAGAAGACTCATCCACCACGCTGACGACATTCCTGCCACCTAAAGTCACAACGACCCGATTTCGTCCCAAAGGACCTAGTTTGCAAGAAAAGGTGGTATATCAAATCGCTGATATCCTGCGGCGACCGCGGCCGTCGCCCGAGGACATGTACAAGGCACTGGACACACTGCCATCAACGCTAGACGATAAGTGGACTGCTGAAGGAGAAGAGCGGCGGGATCTTGACAGTCAATGGGACAAAGGTGACGACTCGACTGAAGGACCAAATCCCAAACGACGACGAGCCGATGGCAATGGATCTACATCAACGACGTTCATATCGGCGAATATCTACAATATGAATGACCCGTCGAGCTTCATCGCGCCAACTACTATGTCGTCAGGATTCTTGTCTGCTCGAGACTATGCTGCGAGTTCAACAGTCGAGCAAGAGACTACTAAGGAAAACGTATCAAGTGGTGCCAAAGACCCAGTCCCTGCAAACAAACCGAAGGGCACCGCAACTACCAAAGACGGGCTTACTCAGGCCAGCATTTCAAACTTCTTCGGCGGTCCAGGATCCTCCCAGAAGAAGGAGCCTGCCCCAAGCACTCGTCCACCACCTCAGCCAATGCAAACGGGGCACATGAGACCTCAAAATAACCGTCAAGGTCCCAATTTCGTTCCGCCCACTCTATCTTCCCATCGCCTTCAGCCGCGACCGCTTCATCCGACACGACCAGCACTAGAACCAGCTGAGCCCAACAATTATACGTGGCTGGCAACTCCCTCACGGCCCGTGATGAAGCAGGGCAGGATGCAAGTACAACGACAACAATCCAATGGAGACAACACAGCGGAGACAGGGTCCAGGTCAGGTGAGGTGAAACAGGAGGTCTCCACCGCGAATATTCAGGACGCCCAAAGTAGGCAGAATGGCCAGGGCATTCAATCGATGACGTTTCATACCACGACAATGTCAATGGTCCGCCAACAAGCCTCGGCGCCGGCGCGACGGACGCTTGGAATCCGGCGGAGTATGAATGGATGGGAGGAGCGGATGAAACGGGAGGGCGGTGGCCAAGTACAACATTGAAGCGGGTCTAGAATCTTTAGAAGTTTGTCCCATTTGTTTCCCAGCGGCGCGCGATATTCCGTACTCCCGTGCACTGTTACACGTCTTGCAGCCTCATTGTCATTCCAGTTGGAAAGATTGCGGTTGCCAGGGAGAATGGGAAAAGTGACCTATCCTTTTCCCGTGATGTCTTTTGTGCCCAAGCCTAAGCAATGGCACAATGGCTCCGCTGAGGAAACGGTCTGGAGGCGGGAGTGACGCAGCGTTGCGTCTTTACCAGGCATTGCAGTCTAAATGCATGATTAGCTACAGTATACTTTTGGGACAAATGGGATGTACAACTGCAGGAATCTTCAATACAAGTGTTCACAGGCGGAATAAATGATCGACCAAGGGCCCACGGGAGCAACGATAGGTGAGGCCACGCTATAACCGCAAATGATCAACCCAAAGATGGATCATGATGGATCCCAATCATTCAGCCAGGGGATTCTGGACCAGAGTGGACCAGGGAGAAGGGAAGCTTCACCGACATCACGACAATGCCCCTGGTTCATTGACATTACCGTCATATTGCCGCGCAACCGATTGAGCATCCCCCTGCACGGCTCACTTCCTCAGCGGTGAGGTTGAGGAATCCTCGTCTCCCTGCTGGGCCCTGGCGCCATTTACCCTTCGCCAGTCAACACTCATCATTCGATCTGATGGGCTATTCTTGGAGAGAGGAATGGCTGACTCATCATTATTGGGTCCACCGCGTACGACGAGTCCACCGCGTATGGCCCGCGACGCGCTGACTGGCTGCCCTACTTTTTACTGGGGATTGAGGCCAATCATTCAGGCGAGAGACCGTAATACCAGGCACAACCTGCGTCAGGGGGGCGATCCATTCCCGTGGAAGTCGAAGCTCCCTGGCGACGATACGGTTCCCCAGAGTCGTAGATCAGGGAATGGCCTGGGGTATACAAAAGCTGGCTGCTTCTTCTTGTCTTCCTCCGCAACCGAACTACACTATATAATCTCTAATCCATCACACCACTCGCCTTTCTTTCTATCTTGTGCTATACATTCTTCTTTTTCAATTCCATATTTATAGATCTCGTTGCGCGCAGTTCAACACTGTTTGCCCTTCGAGTCCGATCAGCCCATTATACAGCTCAGCCCCAGCTCAGCTTTCGGTCTCAAAGCTTCATCTGTTTCTCGCGCGCCTGCTTCCTTTTCTCTTCACTTTACAATATTAATTTCCCCTCCCTTCTCTGTCACCATGCCACACAAAGTCAACAACGATTCAAATTCTACCCTAGCCAGCGGGGGTAGTAGTAGCGATCAAGTCATCGCAACAGAGGTCCGAGGTATGTCGATCCAATACGGAGTACGGAGTACTGGGAACAGAAACCCTACAGTTCCTCCCCATTCAATTTCGGCGGAGGAACACACCCCTGTTCCCGATCTCCAGATTGAGCCCGGCTAATGCAGACGCGCCCTTCCAGCCGCCAATCCAGTTCGCAAGCCCATGGTTGTCGTACACAACAAAGGTGGCCGAATCTACGACGAGACAAGGCCATCCGACTGGGACAAACAACGCTGGAAATAGTCTTATTTCCACCCGAGCGCAAATTCCCAGCAGAGAAAGTCCGAGAGAGATGCAACTTTTTTGGCAGTTTGCCAATCTTCTATTTTACCCGCGCGGCTGGACAAGACAAACGATCACACCGCAAAGGAGAAAAGAAGAATGAATCTCGACAATTACCAACGGCAACAATCGGACAACAACCCGTCGTCTACCTTCAGAATTGACCCCATTGCCCCCTTTTCCGATTCTTAATCTCGCTTGAATTGGGTAGTCCCCAATTCGAGACTAAGAAGGGATGGGTCCTTTCGTCACCGCTTCAACCGCGATCATCGATCCACCCCTGACCCTCTGATCCCATCAATTGATGGTCTGGACCCTGTAACTCCCTTTTTTGGGACCGAAAGGGGGGCCGGAGGGGGGCAATTATTTGCCATTGCCAACTCAACTGTTTGCTCTGGGATACTCTTTGCCTTTTTCTCTCTCTTACTCGACTTACTTGCTGGAATATTTGCCCCGGATTTTTGGGCTGGGGAAAGCAACAGGAAAGGATCCACCTTTCCAACTCCCCTCGCTTCACTTGTGCACCCTTGTATCATTATTCTGCGGAGTTTGGACGACGTCTTCTGTACTCTTTGCTTTTCCTTTGTTTCTTTTTTCTGCTCTCCTCCGTCTTCGACCACGTTCCTCGACTTTCTCACTCCTTGAACCTCTCAACTCTCTCCACTTTTACCTTGTCTTTTTCGAGATGACTCTTCTCATCCGGATTTCGACCATATTATCTTCTTTACCTTCTCCCTTACCCACTTCTCCTCTTCTTCTTCCCAAGTCGGTCTGCTCGACCTCGGAAAGGCTTACACGTGTCATATTACTTTTCAGCGCATATACCTCGCAGGATGCGTGATTCTGCGGGGTACGCGCTCGGGTGCTCTCCTACTGCTAGAGGCACCCTCGCCAATCCTGTTCTTTATCTGTTCTTTATCTCTGACTTCTTACTTTTGTTTTTACCTGTCACATTTTTTGCAATGCATAGCGTGGGTTGCTAGGGTTTGGAATTCTGCAAATGAGCGATAACTTATTATTCTGGAATATTTCTTGGTCCAAATTGGATACATGAATTTAATTCAATACTCAATGTTTTGAGTCAATTCTATTTCTTTCTCCTCTGTACTCTGCAATTGTTTACCACTATGTAGTCCTTCAGACAAAGTTGAGTTGATCCACAGATTCTCCGCTTCATGAAGTTTGGTTCCTGAATGAGCGGTGTGATGATTGGTTGCCATTGCGGGTTAGATCTGGTGATCCATGGTTGGACGAGATCCACAACAACATTCGATATAATTTGTACACACGATACAGAGAGTACGTGGAACGATTGAATTGCATCTACAAATTGCAAATGAGGTATGGTTTGTATATTGCCAGCATTGATGTGTCTTCCTGTGAGCCAGAGTTGCCTGGCTGTTACTAGTACACATGTTTCCGGGGTCGAGATTAGCTATTAGAAGATACGCAGTGTGATATCTTACAACCTCAACGATGATTCGGGCATTGATTCCACATCTGCGTTTGACAACCTCAAAATTTAGCGCTCATGATCGCTGAAAAATCACCAATGTCTTCTGTGGTCCGCTCTGAGCATGTCTGGAATGGAAGGTCTGCCGGCAGACTACGGATAGCTGGATGGGCCTGCAAAGGCGATATGAATGTCCGGTTTAGAGCTACCATCTACCAATACTACTATTAACAATATTATTTAAAGGTCAATTTGAGATTCAACCCTAGGAATACCTATTTCTGTACCTGATTTCAGGTTTAGATATCTGGGTTACCGCGGTCTTCAGAGATGAAGAGTTAGCCCCGGAGCCTCATATATATAAATACCAAGCATTGGAAGATACTAAACGCTCTGACGCACATCTTCCAAATCTTAATTGGAGGTGCCATAGGTGCCTTATTACCTTACCCATGCGTTTTCAAATAGCAGACTGAGCTTCAAGTTCTACTAAACTGTGTAGGATTTGAGATTGCCATGAATAACACATTATACGATGCCCGAGCCACCTCCGGGTTCATCGTGGTATTATAGCGCACTTAGTCAAGTTCAACTTCGTCCATTTAATTTACAATGAGGGCGTGGACTTCACTCACTACCAGTTGTAGTTGTTCAAATCCTTTACTCGTTCCTCCGATCTTACATGGGTCGCCAAAGCTTCTTAAGGTTCGCGCACCAGCGTTTTTCCCACTTCAAATGACCGACAACATCTACGCGACGTCTACGTGATTGCAAAGTTGAAAATTCCACAACTTGGATATCATTCATGGGCCATTGGGCCGTCTCGAATCCACAGAGAAAATATCACAGCACAAATTCACTGACTTGCCTTGTATAAGACGAGTCCAAGAAACGGGCTGATCGACTAGGTACACAAACAATGGGTAGGGGCAGAGGGATAATATCAATCTCAGGTCTCAGTTATGAATCCCATGAGACCGCAACGTTGTTTTTTGCAAGATTTTCGCTCTTTTTTTGCTTTTTTTGTGTGGTGCCGTACCTATCTGCCCTTTGCCCCTAACGTGTTGTATGAGGAGAGGCGTAGGGGCGAGTATAGTGCATGTCCTGAGTCTTAGCAGGATATGCAGGCGAGACACATTAAAGACTTTTTCTTCTGAGGGTTGGTGCAGTGGTGACAGGGGTGAGGCAGGGGGTTTGCTGTAAAAGATCGTCAGGAGTTGGGTGGTGAGGAATGCAAATGCGCAGCGCCAACGGGCGCGCAGCAGGAAAAAGAATGTCGTGTAGGATCCGAAGAGTATCCCGACGACAGATATGCGAATTGAAAGAGGTGTGTTGGGGGAAAATGAGGATAATGCAGATGACAATCACAAATAAAAATCAAAATCAGGCTCGCTCTTGCAATGCTATGTGGAAAATGAGAATAAATGCATATGATGGCCCTGATGATAAGGGCGACAAAGAGAGAAAAGGGGTATGCAATTTTTGGAACAAGAAGATGAAAAAAATGGCTGGTCTCGACTCCGGTTCTGGGAACCAAAGCCGAATGCAAAGCGGTATGATGTCGAAGTGAAATGTGTTATGGTATCGAATCAAGATGGCGAAGAAGACAGCTCAACATCCAAAGGAGGCTGCGGCATTGGATTAGAGGTTGTATTAGCGGGGTCAAGAACCAACGCAAAGCAAATGATCCGCCGGAGTTCTATGCGGGCGAAATAAAGGAGGCGCACGAAGAATATGTGCAAGACGCCGAAACACTTTTAGGAGGTGCCGCTGCCTCTATAGCGAACTGTTTCTTCTTTACATCGCGCCCGCATATGTGGGGTCGATGACCATCTGAGATTGTGGAGCAAATTGCTGCATTTGCTGCTGCTGTTGCTGAGCAATGTACATAGCCTCCTGTTGCTGGTAGGCCTCAGTCGACATATATTGCATCTCAGCTTCAGGGGCAGGTGAAGGCGAGCAGACATTCACAGCGGGAACTACCTGCGTCGGGTCATGATTGCTGATCTGAACAGGGACATAAGGCCCATTCTCCGGTGTAACAGGAGGGGTCATGTATCCATGCGGGACAGCAGTCAACTGCTGCGATTTCTGAGGGGTGGCAAGCCCGATTTCCCCGTTGTACGGCTTGGACTCCACAGGAGTCTCGACCGGGGGAGTGCAGCGGGCGTAGCTGGCCAAAGAAGCCTGGCGGTTGAGGAAATGCTCCAGGACCTTGGAAACGCGCGAGTAGTGGGCCGAGGCGTACTTGCGAGCGACAACCGAAGACGGCTGGTGAAGCTGCTGGGAAAGACCAACAAGAGTCATCGAGTCGTACTGAGCAGCCCAGTCAGTGTGACGAGGCTGGGGACGGTTGAGGATGCAGCGTGCCAATGCCAAAGCAGCACGAGCGAGTTCCGAGGATGGCTTGGAGACAAAATCACGGTGAAACAGGGCAATTTCCAGAATGTAAAGGGTCATGTGCTCCACTTCGGGGTCGTAAGCCTCATCCAAGACAGCGACCTGAAGAAAGCTATCAACAGTTGGGTGACCAATAGTCCATCCCAGGGTTTGCAGAACGTGCCACTCCATCTGGATGAACATGTCATCGTCGTAGAGAGAGCAGCACATCGACTTCAATTCCTTGACAGTGGGAACACGGTCCTTCTTGTCGTTGTACTTCGCGGCAATCAGAAGAGCCGCACAGCCAACCAGCTGGTAGTGCCTCTTGTAGACCACACGCTTGGAGCAATAACGGTCCAAGAGGTTGATGGCCAAGAACAAGGTGGAAGGCATAAGCTGGAAGGCAGTGTGGGCCTCGATCAGGAAGTCAAGGAGGTACGGACGCATGAACCACTGAATCTCGGTTTGAATATCGATCGATTCCACATCGGGAAGAGTTTGGCCCTATCAATAACTAAATAAGTCGGGATGCCAAGAGTCAGTGATGGAAAGAGAGTACTTACGTCCATGTCCAGCATGTGCTTCAAGACATCGTCACGAAGCTCCTCACTAGTGAGACGGGACAATTGATCCGCGATGACATACTGACGCTCACGAGCAACGAGCTTGTCATGCTCTTGCTTAGCCTGTCTGTCGGCACGAGCGCGGTGATAGTCATCCTCCACGAAGAAGGTCTCACATGGTTGGAAGTTAGAACGAGGACGAGTGAAAGCCATGATGGTCAAATTATTCGAGTTATCCGTTGGTTGCAAGAGAGCGATTGAAATCGATTAGATTTGCGAGTGTCAAATGAGGGAACCTGAAGACCGGGGAATGGATTCAGGTAACGACGGAAAGGAGAGAGTGACAGTCGTCGATATTAAGATAGGCGAATGAATGATTGTTGAGTAGTTGGTATATATTAAGGAGTGGACCAGCGAAAAGACAATAGTCTGAAAGCTGGAAAGAAAGGCCGGTTACCGGGAGGAAGTCTTCGAGGACGAAAGCTGTTGGAGGTAATTAACGTATTAGCGGACGACGAGGTCGACGATTAAACAATTAGGATTAAAGTAGAAGTAGTAACGACGAAAAGCCAAGTGAGTGTCAAGGAGTGTGAGGATGAGAAAGAAAAACCACGAGCAAAGTGGTTTGCATTTGATATCCAAGCCAGACAGGAGTAAGCTCCATCGGAGAATACTAACCCAGTTAAACGAGCCTTCAGGCAGAGGGCACAATGCAACCCTTACCGTGACGGCGTGACTGGCATCTAGGCTAGGCAAGAACGCAGGAGTGATCCGTTGAATTAGGATTCTGTGGGATGCCAGTCCTAGAGATGAAGCACGAGTAAACGTTCTTCACCCCTGTGACCGATGCGTCGTAGGAATGTGGAGTGTGAAAGGCACAGCACATAGGACAACCCTATGTAGGGGGCCACCACGATCGTCAGGGGATGAGGGGAGAAACGTGCAACAAGAAACAAATGTCAACGTACACTTCACGAGTTAACGTGTTCGGTATGAACCTCCAGGTTGATTGATATAAAGGCCGTGATGGTTGAGGTGTTAAGTCGGTCAACGACTCGAGGACATCCACACACAAGGAGCGGATTTGACACTCAAGTCACTGATGATAGACAAAAACCTACAGAAGACAGCGTCAGCACGTAATGTCAATCAATATGAAAGCCACAATGATTGTCTTGTAGAATGTATGTGTTGCCCCGGTGGTTGATCGTCGGCCGTCGTTCATGCTCCGGCATGTCACAAATTCGAGGAGATTTTCAGACCCCCTTCGTTCAACCAAGTCCCTAGTAGTGGACAGGGTCTTTTTTCCATTGAAGAACAGGTCATGCCCTGACAGGATTTGACAACAGGGCCCTGGAGTAAACATTCTTCTCTGTTCCCCAGCTAGAAGAGTACTCCATTTCCTTGAAGGTTCAATTCTGGGGGTAACCCAATGGGGCAATTCCTCTGCATGGAACAAAAATCTCATCCACTTCCACTCCTAAGATATCTTGCAATTGATTGAAGAGGGTGATATCTCTCTCGAGACATTCGTTGGTTCGAAGCATAAGGGTTGAATGTGGAATATAATTTCCATCCATCACACAATTGACATTTGACTCCTTTTTTTTGATTGACCTCGCGGTTTTGTCCCCGAAGAAAGAGATTTGCTGAACGATCGATATTCTTGTGTTGGTCTCTCTGACTATATGCTTCCCGTCCAAAGAAGAATCCCACAGTATATTTGACGTCCTGATATTTCGACATTCCAACCAAGGCAACCCACACTCCACAGGAATCGAATTTTTTTTTTCTCTCAACGACTCACCCAAACTAGCAGGCTCTAAAGCAATCGAAAAGCAAAAACGCAGAGTTTTCGAATCATCCGAATGAAATTCGAGATGATTTCCCCACACTGTCGCTCGTGTAACCGGCAGGAGCGGGATCAGGGAGGTTGATCGATTTCGTCCGAGGATCAGGAGGGCACCGGTGGACGGAGGGAACGAAGGGTTCGCCGTTTGAGCTAACAAACAGTCGAATTGGGTGGGATCGTCAAGGTCGAAGAGGGGATTCGACTTGACAGGAGTAGTACAGACTGAAGGATTGAGACGAGGCTCGATTCTCAGTCAACCAGACTCCAAGCTCTCCACAAATTGTCGAGGGGAAAGGGGGGAGGGGGGGGAAAAGGAAGAAGAAAAGGGTATCGACGAAGAGAAGGGGAGGAGGGGAGGGGAGGTACAAGGAGGAGGAATTTGAGGTTTCTCTCTCCAGGCGGGTGTGGGAAAGAAAAGAAGAAGAGCAAGTCGAGCTGAGACAGAAGGAGAGTGTAGCTGTGCGGTACCGTCATGACGGGCTTTCCGGGTGGAGGCTGAACCGGGCCTGCGTACGGTAATTTTACGTATTTCCTTCGTAAGGAGGCGGGGACTGCAAGGACGCGGTTGAAACCGAGACTCGTACGGTGTACTAATGGATTATGTACAGTATTTGGTGAGTATGGATAAATTTGTCGAGTAAAGGAGTGTATCCCTAGAAAAGAGGAAAATTAAAATCTATCAATTGTGATATCCAAGAGAATCTCTAGTAACTAGTACACATACATTGTAGTATGAATTGTATAACACTGATTGAAGTATGTATGGCCATTACTTGTGCTGAGCGTATCGTCGATACTTCCACGGCTGACTACCAGTAAGAGTGCTCAGTTGCCCTCTCATAGATACCATGCCCTCGCTTTGCATTTCTACACAATTGAATCTCCATTTCCACATGCTCCATAATCAGGAACTTATTTCACTCACCTCCAGTATATTTTTTAATTTAAATATTTAATTCTGTTTGTTCTCAGACATATGTACAGAGTGGAATTACCCTCCGCCCTGAGTGGCCCTTGCTCGCGTGGGAAAACGGGTCCATTACGCTGCCCTTCCACGATGTGTCGACTGTAATCATTTACAGTAGCCACTCCAGAACCATTTATTTTTTGGGTATTTTCAAATTGTTTCAATTGTTCATACTTTCTAATCCCTCAGATGCAGTCTTATCTGAACTTGCCTTCATACAGTCTTTTTTAAATGAATACATACATACTACGGACTATGTACTTCCTTTACACTGCTGCAACCTGTTGGTCATGCTAGGATCGCGTTTTCGACCGTCTGCCGCGACCCAGTCATTTTCTCCCCCCTTTGGCTCCGCACATACGGAGTACACACGAGAGTATTTCGATCTGCCCACTGGTACATCAAAAAAAAAGTAGTTAATTCTTGAAAATCCCCTAATCCAGCATTCGCTCCTAGCCGGTTCCACGCAAAATCGTCTGACGATCCTCTCAGTTACCTCTCTATAGTAGTGTACTTGTACTTCAATTTACTACGGCCTTTAGTACATCCTCTACTCCGTAGTCTGTTATATCTACGTATCTACGGAGTAAACATTGTGGTATTTTCATTAATCACTAGTTATTCAAGTACAAATCCAGTGCTCCATAGCCATTACTACATGCATTCAAGTTATAGTGAGATCCACATCGCCGAGATTGCACTCCGTACGCCGTACAAAATAATAACTATTCTAGATGGAGTAATCATCATCCTCATACTGTAAGCAGAGGGCTGTACAGTACACTTGCCCAGGTTGTAAATTAAGACAAACGAGAGATCTTAATTTTACTACGGAGTATACCCAAAGCCATGCTGCTTTTGGATCTCCTTGAAACCCTCATCCCCAAGCCCCAAAGGATACAAATCAACACATCAAACAGCGGTCTTTCCGCCCCAAGATCGACTTGCGTACCGCGTCTCGGAGACTACACCATGACTCCCGTTGGCTGGTCAGAGATGACCGCCCCCCTAGAAAAGCTGCTAGTGGCAGCATTGGCTTTGAATGGTTCCTCTTTCTGCGAGATACGATACGGTCGCGTCCCAGACTCACCAGTGGCTTCCACTTCTTGACTGGCCCGTCCAGGATTGCCCTGGCATTGACTTCATGGCCTGCCAGCCATCGCCCACCAGCAGTCTTGGCTGCTTCTCCAATACTTGCTCTGGTGCTCTCCTGGTTGATAGTCCCACTATGTACATTACTACATATCCTCCTTTTAGTCTCTCCGGATCCGAGCCTCTTTTTCTCTTTTGGTCTTGCAGGGATCTCATCTCGCCTGCGGTTCCCATGTGGGGGACTACAATTCCTCCTCAAAAGCAGGTTCTCAGGTCCCTCCCAAGACTTCCGGGCCCACGTTCCCCGATCCTTTTCCATGGAACTTGATTCGATTGGCGTTGACCACAATCGGTTTATCTGCCTTTCAGCTGGCATCTACATACACTATTTCTTTCTTTGTCCAAGGCTGTGCCATGCTTTCTTTAACTCCGTAACTCCATACCTACGTTATTACCCCTCGGTTGTACACGCAATGAATCTCCTACATAGTAACTATGTACGTGGAACCGTCGTAGGATGTTCTGCCACCATTGCCCCTCGGCCGCTCGTGAGACCTAGGTAATTTCAATTGATTTGTCCCCGGTTACGCAGCCGCCGATAAGGTTTGGACAGGTGAGATGTCTCGATTTTATCCCTTTCATCTTCCAGAAGTTTGCCCATTTGCTCGAAGTCGCTGATGCCACTGTCGCTGCACGATTGGGCTGGGATATTGGGTCTCAAGGGGATGTGTGACGATGCCCCTGAGCCATGGTCCCAAGTCATATATGGATTACAGTACAATATTCTCCATCCCCAGTAAATAAAACTCCAGCGAATCCCCGCCAATAGCACAGACTCCGAGTCGTGATCGCTCCACACCCCATGGTGCGACTCGGAGCTTGCGTGGGGTCTCCTTGCTTCGTCCCTTGTTACTCTGTAAGGTTGAGAGAGAGGCTTAAACTTCAGACCCTTTGTATCAACTGTGACTCCACACCCAGCACTCATGGGCGTATGCGACTCGGCCGTTTTACAATGTTTAGCAGAGATTATCCTGAAGTCTTTCCGACCAGATTGATATCTATCATGAGCTAGGTCTACAATAAACGCCCAAGGGGTACAAAGTTACGCGGCTTATAGTATTTGCAGAGTAGAATATTTCGGAGATGCAGATCAAGGGCAGTCTGCTACATTTCCAGTCACCTTATCTGTACCAAGTGGTCTGACGAGGATGGGATTGTATGTACCTAGGCGCTGGGTATGTCTCTTCACTTGTTGACGGCTGACCCCTCGTGGAGGCCAGGAAGCAGAAGAAGAAAAGTGACACCCAATAGCCGTCTTAGAGCGGGTTGGGATCTGTACTGTACGACTTGACCACGTAAGGAGAAGTCCCAATATGGTAAGTGAATGATAGACATCGCAAAAATTCAAAGGCAGATCGCAAACATGCCCTCGGTCCAGTGCAGGACACAGTATTCTCAGATTGGCCTTCAGTAGTTGGAATCCTTAACCTGGTATGCTAGGGACCTGACAACCTGACATCCGACAGATAATGGAGCCACTCCAGGTTATTCTAACTGTGTGTGGTTGCTTCTTTCGGGCAGCACATTGCTTCTGGACCAAGATACCTCAAATTCATTGGAATGCATCGTCTCTCTCAAACGCGGCCATGCATGAGTGGTTTCCTCAAAAGGTCTTGCAACATGCAGCGCCTCGCCGATCTAGTTTCAACAATCTACCAGAGGTGCGACAAAAAGGGGGTAAATGGTAGGGTCCAAGGGTGGACTACATATGTACGGAGTATGGAGTACAGGAACAGGAAGCCTCATACGCATTAACTTAAGTAAATTGTTCACCTTAACCTGATTCTGTATCGCGTGCCCAGAATTGCTTACCAGTAGCATAATTTCCGAAATGCAATAAATCTACTAGTGTCCCTTGAACTTGACGTAAACGCAACCCCGTCCATACATAAAACGTCCAAAAATAATAAGGCGCGGCGTGGCGCGACGCTTGTTTAATTACCACCGAAAGACCCCAAGGATCATGTTCCACCAGCAGACTGAACGCAAATCTCATTTTCTGGAACGACATCCACTTTCCTTCGTATCTTGGCACTCACAAAGAAACCATAGATGCAAAGCCTTGTGGCCAATACATTTGACTGTAATATACGAACTTCTGTACTCCTTAAAGCAGTACCTTTGCAAAGTGGTCCAAGGCTCCTAAAAAAGGGGCTGTTGTCGGCAATAGCATGGAACACGGAGTACGGAGTATGCAGTACTTAGCCGTTCTGGGGCACTGGATGCAATGCATTGTCCGCGTGAAGTTTCCTGGCGGAATAGGAGCCGTAGATTTCTTGGATACTGTAGCCCGGAAACTCATGGAATAACTAACGCTAATGAAAGCTCGGATAAGATGTTGATACATTGAGTGCATCCGATGCGTCCGCCCGGTTACGTGGAAGATCTCATACTTCCTGACTCCGTAAAAGGGGAATGGCCAGGCTTGCGTCCGGTCGCATTGGCTCGCACTAAGCAATACCGGTTTTTCTTCTTTTTCGTTGCTCTGGGCTGCCTCAGCAACCAGTTTGTTAATCTGGGTTTCAACTGCCGACATAAGAATAGTATCGGCCCAGCTCGCGCGCATGGGGTATTCAGCTGGGATTCGCCTGTCTCGGGCTGGTCTGGAACTCGCTTCCCCGCCAGGTCATTTTTACCGCCGACAGTACAATATACTTCAGGCTGATCTGACAAATTAGTGAGATGGTGTTAGTATCCTGCTTTTACCTCTCTTTGCATCAGTCACTTACGTGATTACGTGCTGGTAATTTTCCATATTCCACGAACTACTATCAGTGCTGTATCAAATGGTTAGTTACCACTTCTGGAACAGGGTATAACGGCCCTGTATGTAGATTCGAATCTCGATAAAAAAGAGCACGGGATGAAGCTTAATCTACCAGTGCCCAGGAAATGCATGTCTTGGGAGGTACTTACATACTAGGGGTAGTATCGCGGCCTTCAAGGAGATTTTAGTTCAGAGGTGAGGATATACAATGTACTATACATAGTAGCAGTTGGTATTGTCGCCTGGTATTTGGGGGAATCGTCAGTGTTGAATACTGCATATTCCATACACGTTAGAGTAAAGACATCATCTGCAGATATCACCACCCCTTACGTGTTGGAAAATTAACATCACTTTAGTATTGATATAACTTTTTCTATCGGTCTGTCTCCCCACATCCTGCGTTTGGTTCTGTAAACCCTGTCGTTGTACCTGCATGTCTTGTTCTTACTCTAGGCAAGGGAGAGAGCCTCCCCGCCGCACATCATGTAAATGGCATCTCTAAGCCAATGATTTTCTGGTAATTGTCCTTCGGTTCTTTGTGGCTTTTTGTATGTACCTGGATCTTAGACATCTAGTTAACATCCTGTATGCAGGATGACTCGTTTGCATTCATAGATGTGTGTACTAACTACAGCCCAATTGAGATCAGCGTATTTTGAGCCTTCAATGATCTATACCGTAACATATGTAATTGCTATTGAGATAATATAAAGTATTGGTGCTTGATATCGCTTCGTAAATCAATTTCCATTTGCTCTAGCTTGAGTAACTAGTAGGTATTCGCTGCTGATCAGTCAGTACTTAGTAACTCATATGTAGTCGTGTACATATAAACCGATCTATCAGGGTCGTTCAATGATTGTTACCGCTGGCAGACACAGTGTTAGATGTCCAAAAAATTCGTTTACAGGTAGTGACTAGTACAAAATGTAAGTGCATACAGTAAGTAAGTAACTAACTAATTGTGTACTGCATTTACATACAGCTCCGCCTCCGAGACTTGCAGCAGAATAGAAATACGAAATACATCTGTATCAGATTAAATAAATATGGTAATAAAGAGTGGTCGTCTTTCCTCGCCGAACACGTCCCACTTGTATATGGCTGCGACACTTAGGGCGTTTTCAACCATGGAAAGCATCTGGCTCATCCGAGTACATAATTATAGCTCCACATGAAAATAACGGTTTATCCAGCAGGGCCGTTCCGACTTATAGAAACCACGGTAGAGGAAGACAAGCTGTGAATCTACAATCTATTCAGCTCTACTTTTGTCGTGGTGAATCCGGATCAGAGCCAGCTTCATACAGCGAAACAAAGAGTCCTGCGTTTGTGTCTTTCGCCCCGCTCCCTTGACAAGAAGTTTTCACACCGGTCCACTGTGGTTTTGACGTGAAAAACGGAGCGGCGAACGAGTGGCGGAAATCGGATAGAGCGGATACCATACGCACACAAACGGAAATTTGAGTCGGATACAGAGACGTCTTCGATTGTCAGTACGGTATGTACATCAGGATTTTCCGAGATTGGTGTTCTCGTGACCGCTCAGGTCGGCTTTGTTCTTCTCAGTTAATGGAACTTTCGATCGAATTTACCATTTACCCTAGGGCTATAGTACATGCTAGTACATACATCGGTATCCTCTACTGTAAGTATTTAGTCTTGATACTAAATTGAGTCTATCATTTCTATATATAGTCACCTGACCTTGAATCGCCAACGGAAACCTTAAAGTCACATATTCCATCCCAGATTGTACAGAAAGTGTAGTGTCATCTTTCCCAATCTAAGAAACCTTACTTCGTCCGTATTTGTTTAACATGATAGATTGCCCTTGACCGGTGAAAATTTTTTGCTGTAATGCCCCTCTGCGGAGATCTATAACGTGAAGTTTTCTTTTCCTGCACCGCGATGTGGGCACTGCTCCACCACGTCAATTTCGTCCAGTCGGTTGATCCTTAAGCTGGCAATATTCTGGGGTCGTGAACAAGGTGCATAGAAACTGTGTCACGTTGCTATCGCTGAATTTCTTTCCCCCAGGAATATGGAATTTAAAAATCAATGATGGGGCGTCACCGGAAAGTTCAAGATTACTGACTTTACATCGAGATCAGACCGTAAGATCATCCGCGCTATTGATCCCTGCGTCTCGAATCTAATTGCACCAAGTCAATACTTCAATACCTGTCAAATTGACATCAAGAACTGGATCTCATATCAGTAGCAAAAATCTTCTCAGACCCCCACAACGAATAAGAGTGGTGCTAATTAGCAACGCGAAATCATAGTCAAGGCAATATGACCCTTTTGGGTAACGCGATGCCCCGGTGGACTGGGCTGTGGAGGCTCAACCATGGGTCTAGGGTATTTTTCTTGGTACTGTACCTCCTTTCCCCCGCCCCTTTTACTCTGCAGGCGAGCTATGTTTACTCTCTCTATCTAAGTTTCCTACATGTTATCGGCCAGTCAGATCAGACGTTAATTTCATAGCTGTCCAGATCCTGCTTTTGGTACTGCTGATAGCCATCCTTGCACCTTAATTTCGTAGAAAGCTGTTTGATCAGACGTGAAAGGCAATCGGAGCAGCCAGGTTATTCAATACGACTAGACCTAACTAGGCTTAGACTTTAAAAGCAAGTGGGGAATACCCGTCGTGTAAAGAACAGATTGCTCCACATCGGAGCTTTCTGTATACAGTAGTGCGAAGTATGGTATACACCATTCACAAAGATGAGAAATTTGATAATATGTAAAAAATAAGTCTTGGTCTTCTTATTTACTGAGACAACATAAGCTCAAAATATTCGCGAAAATTGGCAGTGAATTCAAAATTATGCACTTCCCTACTGGTGCAAGATGTACTGAAATCCGACGATCAACTTTCGTATGGGGTTTTATGTATTGGAAGTATGCCGTCATTGTCAGGTCTCACGTCCCACACTTTTGGGTCTGTTGTGCGCGTTCTCTCAACGTTGTGGCTAAGCTCTTCATCGCCATCCGAGTGATTCCACGTCCCTAACCCATTGATTTGCCTCTCGATTGAATCATCGATTGTCCATCGCACAATAACAGCGTGGCTGTGGTTGTTTGAATTTACTAACTCGTATCCCGGCAGACAACCACATGCATCGGCGGCTCGGTCACTATCCGGATGCACATACGGGACACCTAGGGGAAGAAAACGGATTATCGAATAAACGCGGGTCTCTATGCTTGCCTGCATGACGATTTGACCTTCACTCCCAATTTGGCTTATTGCTTGGAGAACTTTATGTCGGTTAGAGAGGGAATTCTCTCGATCCTACTAAGGTTTCAATTTTTTCGTCGAGCCCAGATTTCTCAAACCTACTGAGCTGGTCGGGGGTATCCTAGTTCCTTCTGGCCCGTCTCGTTTACCCTATCCCGGCTAGACTCTGGGTATATGGACTACATATGTAGCAGGGCAATATACGGCGCCACATCCAGGATCTGCATTGGATTCAAGGTTCATTCACTAAATAATATGTCTGGACCCAATACTCCAACTCTGTACGTCCAGCCTATATCTTGCTTCCAAGCACGCGATCGCGAGACGTGACAAAGTCATAGTGCACATACCGAGCCCCATTGGGGGCGAGAAAGCGTACCCCATTGGAAGACTGCAAATGGCAGATTGCAAATGCCAAAAAGCGGGGGTCGGAGAGGGGCGAGATCTAACAAGATCGTGAATCCAGCCCGGAAGTGGACCAGACAATTTATACGGAAGTTGGAATACATAGGAGCTCTTGTTCTAAGAAAGTCAATGGCAGCCAGTCGTGTCTTTCTGGCAGCGGCTGTAGGATCAACACTGAGTTGGCCGGAAGCATTTAGTGCTTATTTGGCTCCGGTGAGCTACGTCCGAGCCCCCGGTTGACAAGAGGTTGGCCTCCATCTCGCATGGGAAAATGTGAAAGCAGACGTTAATTACTCTGTGGATGTTCAGAACCATGGCATACTCGAATTCTCATGTCCATCGTTATGCCGACTGGGTAGCCGCATCCTTCAACACTTACCCCATCCATGGCCTCGGTTTCTGCCCGTCAGGTCAAAAGTTCCGGACAGATAATCGGAATGAGTGGACAGGATTGTCCGAGATCGATCCTCCCCCTCTTCCTCTTCCTGCATCTGTGCCGTGATTGTACCCAATGAAAAACGATCACCTGGATCACTGCTTGTTCTCATTGTCTGCTGGCCGCTAGCAGGGATGATTGAACGCGGGCTGCAAACCACCGACCACAATAATATCTAAATTTCCTATCAGAATCATCTACTGATTGGACCTCCCCGGAAGCTGATATATAGAAATATGCAGGTCTCAAGGTGCCTTCCCAGCCACTTTTTGGTCTGTCAATCGTCAAACCTCAGATACCAGAGACTCTGACGTGGCACGCCTTAACAAGTTCACAAGTTGTTACCTGCAACGTGAAGTTACCCTGTTATGAAGGATCCCAGCCGGTAATCCGGCTGTTCGGGCTGCCATACGCTATGCGCTCTTAATGATTCCCTTGGGACACTCAGCTGAGCCCCGCATTAATGATAGTCGAGAGACCGGAGTCTGATGCTGCTGGTGCATTCCTTGCTTCTAACATGATGCCTGTTCAAAATAATGTCTTCGGCGCGCATATGATGGAACGTCTCACGCCCTAGTATATTCCACTGATACTGTCACCCAAGTGGCTAACTGAAACACCACGCCCGGTGGGGTCAGATATCAGGAGCGCTGGAGTGATCTAACCCTCAAATTGTCAAATTCTGCACGCTGTTTTATCTCGCGAGTAGTAAGCGCTGAATGCTCTACTTACACTTCAAAGTGAGCCATATGGAATGATTGAGCCTGGAGCGACATGAGCTCAAAGCAGGAGATGACTTCGAGAAATGGGAATAGATATTCCGCCAATTCACGAAACCTCAAGATCTACCGTGTGTTTTTGTCTGTGAGATCCTGCTCGATTATAATCTCTAGTAACTACTGTCCAGAATTTCCTTCCCCCGGCTCAAGTTACTTCCCCACTAGTGGTCAGGGTAAATCGTTGGGGACAGATGGTCTACATTACTCCGCGCGTTTGAGGGGATATCCTCCAGAAAAATAGAGCAAGCTGAGCCTTCAACTATTCGTGTTGATCAAAATAATGAATGTAATCTACTTCATTAGAATTCTTAGTTCCAGTCCTTAGAGTTTGTCATTACCATTTAGTTATTCTTCACAGCCTTATATTTAGGGCACCAACACAAAATGCACCACGTGACTTACTGATGCCCGCCAAGAAATTCCGGCCCGCTAAAATTTATCTAAAGAAAAAAAAGTGACCGCGCAAGAGTCGGCCAGCTTCGACACAACACGCTACTTTCCTCGATTTAGACGCTATGAGTGCTTGAGGGCTGACTTCGAAGCTCTTTTTGGAGAGAAATTTATTTGATTCTCACCACCTCATCCCCCGAATCCTATTTTTGCGCCAAATCAAACGAGTCATTCCGAAACAGAGCTTTGGCTTCCAACACCGTAGCCATGGATATTCACCGTTGTCGATTCGTTTCATATAATCCCCAAGCGATTAACTCGCTTGCGTTCTCCCATCCTCCCTCGATTGATACCGCCGGTCGAGGTGTTCCCACCCTCCGACTTGCAGTTGGTCGTGCGAACGGCGATATCGAAATATGGAACCCAATGCGCGGCGCCTGGTTCCAAGAGACAATGCTCCGAGGAGGAAAGGACCGGAGCATTGAAGGATTGACTTGGACTTTGGATCCTTCCGAAGATGGCCCAGATGGGTCTAAGCTGCCTGGAAAATTGCGCCTATTCAGCATTGGTTATTCTTCCGCCGTCACCGAGTGGGACCTTGAACAGGGACGACCTCTGCGTCACTCTAGTGGGAATTACGGAGAGATATGGTGCCTTGCGGCCCAGCCACGCTGGCAACCGACTAAGAGAGGCAAGGATGGGAAATTTCTGCCTCCCGCAGAGGGCGAATATACAGGCCAGCACTTGGCCGCCGGATGCGCTGATGGGTCAATTGTAATTTTGTCCACTGCAGACGACGACTTGAAGTTCCTCCGCTTGATGCGCCCTTCAACAAAGAGGGCTCGCGTGCTCAGCGTGACTTTCCAGAACCGACACACCATCGTCGCAGGCTATGCTGATAGCTCCATTCGTCTATTCGATATCCGAAACGGTCAACAGCTTCGCACAATCTCACTTGGAAAGGGCCCTGCCGGCGGTCCTCAAGAGTTGTTGGTTTGGTCCGTCAAGTGTCTGCCAGATGGTACCATCGTCTCTGGAGACTCTGCCGGTGAAATCCGCTTCTGGGATGCCAAGAACTATTCCCTCGCACAGCGTCTCCAGGGCCATCTGGCAGATGTGCTTGATTTGGCTGTCAGTGCCAACGGAGATACTGTTGTGAGTGGTGGAGCAGACCAGAGAACCGTCGTATTCCGCAAGAAAGAGAGTGATAAGGGCGACAAGAAGGCCCGATGGGCGGAAGTCATGCACAGACGATACCATTCGCATGATGTTAAGACTTTTGCCGTCTATGAGACAAAGGATATTAGCATTGCTGTCTCTGGAGGTAAGTAATTAGCCAGATAGTCTTTTTGGCCCCGCAAAACGCTCATACGTTATCTTTAGGACCCGACGCTACACCGATCGTCCTCCCTCTGCGTGAATTCGGAAAGGAGCATCACCGAAAGCTCTCCAGCTTGCCTCAGATCCCCCAATTGACCTCTTCGCCTTCCTCTCGCCTGGTTATGAGCTTCTGGGACCGAGAAGTCAGTCTCTGGCGCGTGTCGCGCGGCCCAACCTCGCAGCATGAGAGCATTGATGGCCAAAGGCACAGGCTAGTCGCAAAGGTTATGGTTCAGGTAAGAGGAAGACCCTCCCATGAACTTAGCCCATTTACTAGTTACTCACATTTCCGTCAACCTATAGGGCGAAGAGAACATCACCTCCGCGATGCTTTCCTCTGATGGAAGGATTCTCGTAGTCGCAACCGTCTCTGATGTTAAGATTTTCACAGTCCGCCGACGTAAAGGCGATGAGAAGGGAGCCTTACGAGTTCAGAAGATCGAAGTTCCCAAGGCTCTTTCAAGCGAGGGTGCACGTCTTGTCACCATATCCCCTGATAGCCGATGGCTCTGTGTGATCCGCCCGAATAGCGAAGTCTATGTCGCTAGAATTCAACCTGCGTCCTCCGCCACCGAGAAGCCGCAGATAATTCCGCAGCTCGCAAATCTCAAACGCGCTCCTCGACATGCCCGACACGAAAAGCATTCTCATGGTACTTTGGGTAATTATGAGCGTATCATTCGATCTGTTGTTTTCTCTGAAGATAGCGCGATCCTTGCTGCTGGTGATCTGTCGGGATGCATTGATACATGGGCGCTGAGCAATGAAAGTGTATCTCAAGCAAACAGTAAGACCAAGAGCAATGGCGCTACCGACTCTGACGATGATTCGTCTGATGACGAGGACGAGAATATTGCAATTGAGGGCGAGCGCTGGCTCCCCGCGGCTTCTGAATCGCCTATTCCCCGAATGAAGTCCGGAATCACTCTGCTGTCTTTCCGCCCTGCTAGTCCTCCAACGAAGACCCTGACCAATGGTACTGGTTCCAAAGCCTCAGCTGGCCAAGACCGCTTGATGGTTGTCACCAGCGAGCATCAGCTTATTGAGTTTGAGGTCCTTACCGGGAAGCTGTCCGACTGGTCAAGACGTAATCCAAAGGCCTGTCTCCCTGCTGAGTTCCGGGGTGTCAAGGATCGTGCAATGGGCTGCATCTGGGATCTCTTCGAGGGTCGTGAGCGTCTCTGGATGTACGGAACATCATGGTTGTGGATGTTTGATCTGCTGCAGGATTTCCCTACCCCCGAGGAGATGGAGGCTGAAGAGAAGAAGTCTTCAAACCAAATTGCTAAGGCTTCGAAACGCAAGCGTGATCCACTGGATGAAGAGGAGAATAATCGCAAGAAGCCCAATAGTGGTGCTGGAGACAAGATCCCTCGATCACAAATGGATATTCATCTGGGTACTAAGGTGCGCAAGATTGTTGGAAGTGACGAGTCCCAGGGAGAGTGGATCTCGCTGGACCAAGAACGCCCACGAGTCCCTGGCGAAGATGATGAAGCATACGACTACGACGAGACATTTACTGTAGGCAATGATGCCAATCTGGCTCGACTTCGTCGCGAGGACGGGTCCACCATTGAGAACGGGACTCCCAAGAAGGGAACCCCTAAGAGCAAGCCCAGCTCCGACGCCAATCAGAACGCAGAAGCTTCTAAGAAATCGTTGGTCACAACCAATGGCAATCTATCGCAGCCTACACGACGTTGGTGGCACACATACAAGTACCGTGACCTTCTCGGTATCGTTCCCCTTAGTTCTCTGTCTGATGACGAGCAGGGGCAGGGTTCAAGTGGGAACCTCGAGGTGGCACTGATTGAACGACCTATGTGGGACGTTGAGCTGCCCGGCAAATATGTGAAGGATTATGAGTGAATTTAAAATGGTGACAATGTTTTTGGTGACTGGTAGCTTGTATCTGTTTTCCTGTACGATGTGGGAGGCAGTGCCGTTTGACGTCAGACCATTTTGTTGTAAGATGGTTGGATCTGGAGCACATTTGGCGCTTTGTATATGGATTTGGGAATTTTTTAAAATAGACATATCTTTCATGCAAAAGTTCCCATCTTGTTGATATAAATCATGGGAAATAATCTCCAGTAGAAGTAAGTCTTGAAGTTGTTCAAAAAGTAAACAAAAGCAGGTGATTTCTCCCCAATTCGGTTCTCTGCGGGGGGCCGCCCAACCATCTTTCAAACTGCCCGACATCTCATTCCCATTCCCTCTCTTTCTTCCCCTTCGCCATCTTACCTCAATCATCATTTCTGAATTTTGACTTCCTGACGTTTCTTTTCTCGTTCTAAAGGGACCGGGGAGCTACTGGCTTCTTGGTGTCTTCCACGAATTCCGTTTGTCTCAGGACGCTCAGGCATTGTACGGCCTCCCCGCTTATCGGGAGTGACCTTATCGTCAGCAGCTCGTCAGGCTGACCTGTTCGACTTGCTCGACCTTCCTGACCTTCAATATCTGTCGAAGGGAGATCTACTTGAATATCTAAGAAACGGAAATACTGCCCCGATTCCCCAAGAAAAGCTCAACTGAGCCCCGAGCGAACTGTAGAGTTGCGGAGCTCCGCCACGCGGGGTACTCGGGTTGCGACCTCAAAGATAGGATAGCCAGCACCAGCACCAGCTGCAGAGCATATTACTTCCGATTCTTTGCTTTTCCGATCCATCCGTTGATTCTCTACCTTATCTCCTCCCTCTAACCTTCAGCAACCTATTTGAACCGAATCACGTTTGCATGTCCTATGAGAAACAGCAATCTACCGTAACGCACTCACAATCATAAACATGGGTATTGCATACAACGTCTACCTGACCTCCAATAAGATCTTCGGCTGCAAGAACTGCAAAACACACCTTGCAGACTACGATGATATCATAAGTCGAGTTAGTTTCATTGCCATCACTGCTATGACCTATTTCCCACGCCACCTTGGATAAAGCTAACTACTATCCTTTTCCACTAGAACTTTCGCGGTCAACATGGCAAGGCCTACCTTTTCAACACCGTCGTTAATGTAACTGCGTCCGAGGCAGTGGAGCGCAGCATGACAACTGGTCGACACGTCGTTCGTGATATTGCGTGTCGACAATGCAAGGAAACGGTAGGATGGAAGTACGACAAGGCCTATGAAAGCTCCGAGAAATACAAGGAGGGGAAATTTATTCTCGAAGAGGAGCTGCTTTGCGTGGTTTGCTGAAAAGGCTTGCTTTGCAATCTAGCTGCTTTAGCCGAGGGAAATACCGATATTACCATTACGCCACTGATATCCGAATTGACGACCGCATAATTGAACCAGATTTCACCCCAAGCAAGTTCTACTTTTGCGTATGGGATCAGGTGTACTTCACGTCGGAACTTCCACATCGCCATGATTTTTAAGATGGCTTGCAACCGAAACATCAACTCTAGCGTTTTCTATGAGGCTTTGCTTTTCAAATCGTTTACTTTTGCCAGACTGACACATCGGGAACTTTTTCTTCTTCCTTCGCTGTGTTAATTGTATTCTTCAGTTTCCATGACCGGCTATGGTGTTTTTGAATGGTGTTATTTGCTATGAGGGAATGAATTCAACGAAATGTGCCTGACCGAGCTTGCTGTATGAATCATTTGCAGGACAAGGATTCTCATACGATCGAGGAGACCAACTGAAGGCATTTCTTTCTTTAGATATGCTTCCTTGGACTTATGAATCAAATTACTACACTATCCTCCCTTCATAAGCCTAGTGACACTATTCAAACTCCTGTAATGATCATTATACTGGATACTACAAATAGTATGATATCGCCAACCTGTGATTAGAAGCTGGTCCTGGGTATAGAGCGGCTGCAAATTGATATTCAGATCCTCACTCGACACTAAGTCAAATCGAGCCGATTAACCAGTACTGGTATTTACGCAGTACTAGTAGGTGCTACCTTGTTCATTTGAAGTTACAATCCCCATATATTCAACCACACCCGCAATTCTTGATGTGGAGAAGCCCATTTCACCGTGCCAGAAAGTGTATAGACCCACCACACAGAAAGACGCACACGAACAGACCCGCAAATTCCTGCATTGGAGCATTCCTTCTCGCAGAAAAGCCGCTCGGGAAAACCGCGCCTTACGCGCCCTACGCAATATGGTTCCAGTCAATGTTGAATTCCAATACTTTCAGCGGGGTTGACTTTCATCTCGCTAGCCCGGGCCGGTTATCTCCGTGCCGAAAGGCTTCAATCCCACCTCTCTTCAAAGCCGAGCTAAGCTTTTGATCACAATTCTATTCTCCCATATATAGAACGATCAGGACAAGATGGCTTCCAATTCTTCGGTGGGAACTATGCAGGCGGTGGTTTTTAAGGAACCGTTCAAGGTGGCGGTTGAGCAGCGGCCAATCCCCACAGTGCAGGACCCCGAAGATATCATCGTCAAGGTGAAATATACGGCACTATGCGGGAGGTATGTTCACTGTCCTAGGGATTACCAAGTACCTTGGTGGAATCAAACATACTGATACTGTTTTTGAATCAGTGATCTGCATGTCTATCGTGGCATTGAGCCTAGTCCTCCGGGTCCTATCATGGGCCATGAGTTTATGGGAGAGGTTGTCGAAGTGGGTAGTGATGTAAAGAGTCTCCAGAAGGGAGATCGTGTGGTCAGCGCTTTCACCACCTCGTGGTATGTACTCCAACTCACGTGGTTGTGAGATTGAAAGCTGTCATTATCAGATTGAGGAACCTGACAGATTTGACAGCGGTAAATGCTTCTACTGCAAGCAAGGGTACTCTTCTCGTTGCGAAAAGAGTACTCTCTTCGGATGTGAGGTACTGGATGGCGGCCAGGCTCAATATGTAAGGACTTACTACGATGATGACTCTTTCAGAGGACGAGGGAACTAAATTCATCTGAATAGGTCCGAGTTCCCAACGCCGAGGGCACTGCCATGAAGGCGCCTGAAGGGGTGGACGAGAAATATCTTGTTCTCCTCGGCGACATCTTTCCTACAGGATACTTTGCCGCTTACAATGCATTGAAGAACTCGACTCCTGAACAGATCGCCGAGCAAACCGTGGTGGTCATTGGTCTGGGTCCAGTTGGTCTCTGCGCATTGATCAATGCCCTGGAATTCAAGCCTAAGCATATCCTAGCGGTTGACTCAGTCCCTTCAAGACTTGAACTGGCTAAGTCACTCGGCGCTGAGCCCTGGAACTTTATGACAGATCGTGAAGGGCTGGACAAGCGCGTGAAGGAACTAACTGAGGGACGTGGTGCTGATGCTGTAATTGAAGTCGTCGGGTTGAGTCCCGCGCTGCGTACAGCCTATGAATTACTTCGACCTTGGGGAACAATTAGTAGCGTCGGGGTGCATAATGCTGAGGTGAGAAAAGAATCTTTGGAAATTCATATTCATCCCGAAAAGAAATTTGTCGCTGATTTTATGCAATCTTAGATTCCGTGGGATGGCAACGATGCTTATAACAAGAACCTCACTGTTCAGATGGGCCGGTGCCCTGTTCGATCAGTCACTCCTCAAGCATTGGAGAACCTCAAGAAAAACCAACACAAACTCGGGTGAGTATCTGGAGATTTATCACTGTTCTTTTAAGATTCTTGATAGATCCAACTTGGCTGACTTTTCTTTTTTTTTTTTTTCGCAATAGCTTCATGACAGACAAGATCATGCCGTTGTCTCAGGCTGTGGAGGCGTACGAGTTATTCAATGCGATGAAAGTGCAAAAGGTTGTCTTCATTGCAGATGAGTAAATCTGTTATCATAAATGTAATAGATATCCTATTAAAAATAAAATAAAAATGGAGATAAAATGAGGAATGAATACAATAGATGATACATCCAAGCGTGGCGAGTCAAGCGAAAAGGACGAGCGTCTCCGCTTTACTCTTTCTTCCTTCTTTTCGCCCTCCGAACTTCTTCACTTTCTTCTTCTTTCACGCCTTCATCTTCTTCTCTCCAACTCCCCTCCTTTTCTCTCTCTCTCTCTCTCTCCTCTCCATCTCTTTTTTCCTCCTTTTCCCTTTCCCTCCCGAATCCCGAATCATCCTCTTCCTTTTCTACTCTCTCCACCTTTTTCCACCTCTTCTCTCCTCTTCCCCTCCTCTTTCAACTCCTCTTTAACCACCACCGCCTTTCCCCTCCTCACACTGTGATTTCTCCACTTCGCTCGACCCTCCATCGGTAGGTTATTTCATTTCTATTCATCCCCGTCGCGTTGACTATTTTGCATGGATTACTTTTCTATCCATGTTCCAGTCAGTCATAGACTGCGATACAATGTCTGCGCTGTTCTCCATTCAAGGCAGTGAACTGATTATGACGTTCCTCAGATCTCCCCTCCATCCACCTAGCGACCGTGTGACTTCCCACCAGTTGTGATTTTATCCTATTTCGACCACCCCCCCGCCCCCTTTCACCTTACCTTATCTTACTCCTGTTTCGATTACCTCCAAAAAAAATGGCTACCACCGAAGTTCACCAAACTACCGTTGTCGAGGAGCCCATGCCCGATGCTTTCAACGATACCCTGGGCGAGACCGAGGCCCTCGATGTCACCCCCAAGACCGACGAAGAGTATGCTCAGTCTATGCTGACTTTGCGCGCGATTGTCTCGTCTAAGGAAGCCGGTGTTATCATTGGCAAGGCTGGCAAGAATGTCGCGGATCTGCGCGATGAGACTGGCGTCAAGGCTGGCGTGAGTAAGGTCGTTCCCGGTGTTCATGACCGTGTCTTGACTGTCACCGGTGTCCTTGAAGGCACCGCTCGCGCCTATGCGATCGTGGCCAAGGGTCTTCTTGAAGGTGCCCCGCAGATGGGTATGGGTGGCATCGTCTCTAACAATGGAACCCACCGTGAGTTCTTTCCCTTTTCCCTATTGCCATGAAAAATCTAGCGATCTTTATTCTACTAGTGAGACATTTTTGTCATGTCTGGTTGATAAAATGATTCAAGAAATACGTCTGCTTCCAAAATATCGCAGATCATGCTAACCACACTTATTCTAGCCGTTCGTCTCTTGATCTCCCACAACCAAATGGGCACTATCATCGGACGCCAAGGCCTGAAGATTAAGCATATCCAGGATGCCTCTGGCGTGCGCATGGTTGCCCAAAAGGAGATGCTCCCTCAGTCCACCGAACGAATCGTGGAGGTGCAGGGCACCCCCGAAGGTATCGAGAAGGCTGTTTGGGAAATCGGCAAGTGTCTCATCGATGACTGGCAGCGTGGCTCCGGTACAGTTCTTTACAACCCCGCTGTTCGTGCTTCTCTTGGTCAGCAGCCCGCCCAAAACAACAACTCAGTGAGTGGCAATGGTTACACAAGCCGTCAGTACAATCGCACCGGTAACGGCGCCGACTTCAGCGACAACAGTGGCTACAACCGTCGACCCAGCTCGGACGCTGGCAATCGTGGATACCCCTTGGTGACTGAAGATGGCGAAGAAATTCAAACCCAGAACATCAGCATCCCAGCAGACATGGTTGGTTGTATCATTGGTCGTGGCGGCAGCAAGATCACCGAGATCCGCCGAAGCTCTGGCGCTCGCATTTCGATCGCCAAGGCTCCGCATGACGAGACCGGCGAGCGGATGTTCACGATTATGGGAAGTGCCCAGGCGAACGAGCAGGCCCTCTTCCTGCTCTATGAAAACCTCGAGGCCGAGAAGACTCGCCGCAGCCAGCTGCCCCAGGAGTAATTATATTATTCACTGGACACTGGCAGGGAGTCTTAAGAGGGACGGGTTCCCTTTGTGTTTTGCTTAAACCTTACGACTTCGGAAGACTGTCGGTCATGATCAGCGGCGGTCATGTGTAAGCGAGTTCGTTCGATTTCTGTTAATTATTTTATTCTCTTTCGATTACTACTTCTACTCGCGATCGGATCCGCGTTTGTCTTTTAGCCTTTATGCAGAACATGCATCTCAGTGCTTGCGGATTTAATACTTCCTTTTCCACGGTAATAGGAGAGCTTAGGGCTTGACGGCATAATCCATCCCATTCCCTCTGGGGTCTGCTCCGTTGCCATCGACGAATGGTATTATCAACGAACTTGAACTCGATACATCGCCACATTCCTGGATATGGTCGTCATTCCTACTAGCTATGTCATATCTTGCTTCCTCTTCTCCGGTTGGTGTATTCCTACTTCCAAGTGGTGTGCACCTGTACAAGCTGTTCGCATATGCTGTGGCATACCATCATGTGACCTCTACTACTAGTACTCCTACTCCCTCCTATATCTACTTACTAGCTCCGTCGTCTCTACCAATATACACACACTTCTTGCGCATTGTATTTACTAGTATCTCCATAACAGACAGCATTTTACTGTCCATATGCAGACATATAATGTCTGTCAAGCACAGTAAGCTGGAGAGCCCTTGGAAGGCTGTTCAAAACTTCAAGTTGGGAAGCATAGGTATGCTTCCCAAACTAGGTAGTGCGGTGCCTAGCTATACAATGGCTCGAACATCTAGATATACAGTGTATAAAGGACGCACGTTCTAACGTCACCTAGTAAAAATACAGGTGGCTCGGAAGCCACCTGTTTCATTATTGGTACCTAACTATGTTGTAGTAGATCAGAATAGTATAGCCAAGCTGCAGCTATATCTTGTGCTTGCGTACTATTCTAAATCCGAATTTTATCTTGTGAAATCTGAACTCCCGAAAATATCACTAATACAACTTGTATGAAAAACATGTAAATTAGCATCAAAGCAAATCTTGGTATCAATTATAACCTCAACCCCCATATCATAGAAAAGAAACACGCGAGACAGGCGAAATTCAGAATCAGCTGCTCACTTGCTGATAACTTGTCCGGGTCTGACCCCATTGACTCTGGCGCCATTTATTCTTCAGACTGTCCATTTCTTGCAGATCATCATGTGTCTGACCATTGTCTAAACCACGTTGAAGACGTCCCTTCTGGCGCTGGCGTCGACACCACCATCCAAATGCAGCGAATATTATAAGACCAGCGGCGGCTGCACCACAATAAACGCCAATATGTGCTCCATTAGATAGATCATTCCACTTTTGAGATAGTGTTTTCTTGGGTTTCTTGTTTATCTCAGCCTGTGCAGTTGAGTTGCCCCTAGAATTTTCGTCAGATTAGCCTTAAGATCAAATACTAGAGAGTATAGGGTCACTCACTCGACAACTTTGATACTGTTGTAAGTACCAGATTGATTGGAATATGTATATTCTTTCCCGGAATGAAAGTCTTGAACGCGGATCCTTTGGACAGTCATGGTGAAAGGCAGATCAGACCAATCCACCAATCCACCACCCCATTCAATATTTCCCACAGATTGTGACTTGATTCCAACAGGCCAGTTACTGACTTTGACTCTGCATGGTGTCTGAGGGTAATTTTTGCCGTAGACAGTCAATGGCTCCGAATAATTAACCGTCCGCACTTTTATGCCGTCAATCCACCACTCAAGCCTATCTTTGTCCCAGTAGGATGTATAGTTATGAAATTCCGTGTCTGCATTTGCAACCGGATGAATACCACCACGATCACTTGTTGTAGTGTTTCCTTTTCCGAAGAAATCCGATTGAACGGCACTGGTGTTATAACCAACCCATTCCCAGTCAATCTCGTCTAGGTCATCCGATTGCAAGATAACGCTGCTGATGATTCCCGCGCCCTTAGCCATCTTAACATGAGCCTCCATAACCCCGAAGAAGATATAGAAGTTGGACTGTAGAAGGGTCGATCCATTTTCTTTCGTGATCTTGAAATCGGCTCCCTCGTCGGTGTAGTCAAGTGTCCCGGTTGCCATATCCCAAAGTTCATCGTCTAGTGTCGAATTGAACCACCATGTATGTTCGGTGCCGAGGGCAGGATCGGGATCGCATGTTGTATTTGTGAGTGGATTGCAAGAAGTTTGTTCATCTGCAATAACGAAGATGTTCTGGAATATGGCAATGGCGAGGATAACGAGACACGAGAATGATATCATGTTGAAATGACGGGATATAGATTGGCTTTCAGCCTAGCACTGCGAGAATCCCTGCTATCCGATAGCCTTGGTGCATCGAAGACCAGCCCAATCACTTAGGTGAAGAGGAAAGAGATCGTAAATTTCAACAGAAGGCTAATTTCAATTTTTTTTTCAGGGGCCTTAGTGACTGGGGTAATTTTAGCCACTTAATAGCTCTTTGGGGAATCAGGAAAAGAGGCCAATAAGCGAGACTAGATACTAGCCCCAATCGGAAATCTCGAGGTGTATACTTAAAGACCCCCTTTGATTTATTCAGGCCCCAGTCGAAAAGGAAGCTATTCGATGAAATTTCAGACGGGAATAGAGAGAAAAAAGCCATGACTTAAAACTGAGAGGACTCTTTCTACGTTCTGCAGGTACAGATCCCAATCTTCTATCGATTTGACAACCATATATGAAGCCTTTTGATTTCTTCTTCTCTACCGTTAGAAGTTGAGATCTGATCAAACTCCGACTGCTAAGACTTCCTCCGAGCGGGCAAATATCCACAATAATAAAGACCCATCTCCATCCGAGAGACCCCATTGGCAATATCTCGAATGTTTCTCGAAAAGATCCACAATGCGGACGTAAGTTCCTCATTTAGCTCCATTAGTAATGACTAAGCATATAACTATAGAACTGCCTAACATCGTTAGAGGCGTCGTCAACTATACCAAAGTGGAGGCCTAAGTGGCTGTTTCTGAAATTCTATTGGTGATAGCAGAATCTATTCAGGCCAAGCTTCGCAGATAGTCATGAACATGATGGATATGGTGTTACCTCCCAGAGTAGCTTGAATCATGCCCCTCGGAGGTAGGCAAGTGGGCTAACCATTGACTATCGACTACTAACAGAGAAAAGGATAAGGATTTCTTTTGCAGACTGGAAATATCATTGGATTGAGCAGCATCATCTCGACGTTGCCATCGAGTTACGCTGCGACGACGAGGAAGTGTTGGTTGATTCTTTTCACGATAGGGAGGAACGATGAAATCCCAACACACTCGGCTCTCAATATTTATGACCCCGAGAACAATAGCAGTTGTTGGCGTTTATATGAAAAATTCCGGGCTCGTGTACGATGTACCTGGTGGAAGAAGTTCGTGGGAGGCTATATAAGTCATTTTTGGTGTTTATCGGCATCATTTCACGATGCCGAGCACAAGGCCAAAAACAACCTTAGATGATCTTTTTTCCACCACGATTATATCGATGAATCTATATAATCTCCAAGCTTAGAATACACATATAGATAGGTATTAGTCCAAAGATGACTCTCAATTGATCAATAGAAGTATTTCTACTCAAAAGACTGGGGAAACCCCGGAAGGGCTCATAGTCGGAAGGCTGCTCCGATGCTGTCTCCCCGCATCGGTTACTTCACGGTTATATGGAGATTCTATATTTCACCGATATTTGCTCTATTTTTAAAGAGGAGGAATACAAGGAGGGTTGAGAAGTAAGTTTCGTGTGTTCCATTTTGGTCAATAGTTGGCCGCAGCCCATCAATCTACCTGGACCTTATTTGGGCGTCTATCTTACAGGAATTGTCCAGTATCAAAGTACCAGATCATAAGTTGGAAGCCAAACGCCAAAATGCTCTCATCGCAGGCATTATTTTGGCGGCGTGGAAAGGGTCTTGGTGTGAGAGTGGCCGCTCAAACTGCGAGACTTCATCCAGCATCACGAAGCCAATTCATCCAAGACACCCAACAGAAACTAGTAAGTTCCGTGGGTCTTGTATTACAGAAATAACTTTGAGATACTAAATGAGATTTTCAGCGATATTCTGCTGCTTCTATGGCAAGCTCATCGGATTATTTGGACCACATTTATACTGCTTGGCGTCAAGATCCAACTTCCGTCCATGCCTCCTGGCAAGAATACTTTCAGGCTATTGAGAATGGCCTGCCATCCTCTGAGCCTTGTGTCAGCCTTTGCGAGGGGTTCAAACCTCCCATGCATAATTCAAGGCTGAGTATCAGCTCATTGCCAGCATCCTTTAATGCACAAAGTTACTACTCCAAAATTGTGCGATTGGTTCGTGCCTATCAAGATTTTGGACACAAGAAAGCTCAAACAAACCCACTCAATCTCCCCTCAAAGAATCATATACCACCGGAAGAACTTCAACCGTCATTTTATGGCTTCACCGAAACTGATATGAGTCAAGAGGTTATTCTCGGTCCAGAAGTGTTGCCAAACTTCCACTCAGCTGACTCCCCGGCAATGACCCTTCGAGATATCATCAATATCTGCGAGAAAGTGTATTGTGGATCCATTGGCGCCGAATATAACCATGTTGCAACCATTGAAGAGCGTGAATGGATTTGCGGACGCCTAGAAGTCTCCGAATCATATCGGTTTTCGCCGGAGGAGAAAAAGCGAATCCTTGACCGTCTTGTTTGGACAACGAACTTCGAGAAATTCATGTCTGCCAAGTTTCCCAATGCCAAACGATTCAGTATTGAAGGCGTTGAAAGTCAGATCCCTGCACTGAAAGCCATCATTGATTCCAGTGCGGAAAATGGTGTGAAGAATATCATTTTCCCTTGCTGTCATCGTGGCAAGTTGAATGTGCTCAGCAACGTAGGCCGAAAGCCAAATGAACTTATATTCAATGAATTCTCTCCCTATTCGAAATCCCGTCATGATATCCCAGGCGATGTCAAGTATCATCTCGGGATCAACTATGATCGAACGACACCCAGTGGGAAAAGCGTGAATATTTCGATACTGCCAAATCCTTCTCATCTGGAATCTCAAAATCCGTTGGCTCAAGGCATGGCCCGAGCAATCCAACACCAGAATGGCGGGGATCGATCATCTACTATGGTCTTGAACAGCCACACAGATGCATCTTTCTCTGGCCAGGGAGTTATCTATGAGACTTTGGGGCTATCTGGCCTCAAGTTCTACGAAACAGGTGGTACTGTGCATTTGATCATCAATAATCAAGTTGGGTTCACCACAGACGCCGATTCTGCGCGAACTTCACCTTATGCATCAGATATAGCAAAAAGCATTTCCGCTCCCATATTCCATGTCAATGCAGACGATATTGAATCTGTCGTGTTCCTTTGCAAATTAGCTGCGGATTATCGAGCAAGATTTGCAAAGGATTGTTGGGTGGATATGATTTGCTATCGAAAGCACGGTCACAATGAGATGGACCAGCCGTCCTTCACTCAGCCGATGATGTACGAACAGATCAAGAAGAAGGTTCCTCATCTGGAATCCTACAGCGAGAAATTGATTCGAGAAGGCGTGGTGACGGTCGAGGAAGTCAATCAGATGGAGGCAAGAGTATGGGAGGAAATGACTATGAGTCTCGAAAAGAGCAAAGACCCGGAGGCTCTTGAGCGGGAATATCTCACAGCCCCCTGGAAAGACATGAAGACACTAAAGGAAGTAGTTGAAGAGCACCTCCCAGCCAAGTCAACCGCTGTTACCCACGATATAATCGGAGCGATTGCAAACAAGCTTGGTGTACCTGAAGAGCCGTTTGAGGTACACAAGAGTCTAAAGCGAATTCTTGAAAAGCGTCAGCAGGGGATACTAGATGGTCAGGATATTGACTGGGCTACTGCTGAAGCTCTAGCAATGGGCAGTCTCTGTCTCGAAGGATATCACGTCCGTGTTTCCGGTCAAGATGTTGAGCGCGGTACTTTCTCACAACGCCATGCTGTTCTTCACGATCAAAGGAATGGAGAGATCTATCTACCACTGAACCACCTGAGCTCAGAACAAGGTGAATTCACAATTGGCAATTCTTCGCTCAGTGAATACGGCGTAATGGGCTTCGATTATGGATACTCTTGTATGTATCCAAATGCCCTAGTGATGTGGGAGGCACAGTTCGGTGACTTTGCGAACAATGCACAATGTATCATCGACCAATTTATCTCATCTGCAGAGAGCAAATGGCTTTTACGCTCAGGACTTGTCTTATCTTTACCTCATGGTTTCGATGGACAGGGACCAGAGCATTCTTCAGCTCGGATGGAACGTTTCTTACAGCTCTGCAGCGAAGATGGCCGCTTTTTCCCTGGAAAGGCACAGTCTGAAAGACAACATCAGCATGCAAATATCCAAGTAGTTCAGATGACTACTCCTGCTAATCTTTTCCATGTGCTAAGACGACAGTTGCACAGCGATTTCCGGAAGCGTAAGTCCGATTTTAATAAAAACCCAAAGAAGAAAAAAGAAAAAGTATGAATGACTAACTCATTCCACATAACAGCCCTCATTTTATTCTTCTCAAAGTCTCTACTACGCCATCCCGTAGTGAAGTCTCAAATGAATGACTTCACAGGAGCCTCTCAGTTCCAGCCTGTGATTCCTGACCCAACACATGGAACTACAATCGCTGAACCATCGGGCATCAAGAGGGTTATCTACTGCTCAGGGCAGGTCTATTTTGCACTCGCAAACTACCGGCATACACACGGGATAACAGACACAGCGATTACTCGCATCGAAGAGTTACACCCTTTCCCTTGGAAACGGATACGAGAGAATCTCTCCCAGTACACCAATGTTTCCGATATAGTTTGGTGCCAGGAGGAATCTTTAAATGATGGGCCTTGGTCATTCGCAAAGACCCGTTTTGAGACCATTTTTGATACCCTTAATCAACACAAGGGTCGGCGTCTACGGTTTGCAGGGCGTGAAGCTACTCCCAGTGTAGCTACAGGCTTTGGTAAAGAGCACCGGGAACAAGAAGCTACTTTGCTGAACGAAGCATTTGAACGCTCAGAATGAGTGGAGCCATCTTATCTTTTGGGCTGGACTTGGATTTTGCGGTTTGAGGACTTACGGTTACGTTTCTTGTATGTCAAGTGAAAACTCTCGTTCATTCGTAAGAGAAAAAGCCATTCCACAATGACATAAAAAATAACAAAAGAGACAATTGTGAAATGTACAAGAAGGGAAGAAAATTGAATGTGAACGCCAGATGTTATGGTCAGTTTTGTACATGGATCCAACGGTGTTGGAGGGTGCATAACTCAGTCAGAGCTCCCACATCCAGAGGATCAAAGTCGGATGAAAGAAATGTAACAGAATGGAAAATAGAAACAAGGTCAAGGTTGAGATCGAGGTCGATAAAAGAGAATTGAGGGCATTTTTGCACAATGCGAGCGACATGTCATAACTCATTTGTTGAGACGTTCCGGATAAGAGCAGACAGTGTATTCGTCATGATGCACCAATGTTTGCGTGGTAGCGATAATTCAATGGATTTGGACAATGCGATGAAAGACTCCGAGTCCTCCTAAAATGCATACGCCTGTAAAAGCAAGCGTCTAAGATAAAAAGTGAAAACGCCGAATGTGTTGGAGTCGAAATCTTTTTCAGAGTAAGAATGATCGAATGCGACGTCGCTGCATAACTGAGTAACAAGGGGGGCGTAACCGGGTTTTTGGTGATCGGTAGGCATGCATAATGGCGCGTGAAGAAGGTGTAGGTTGCGTTAATCTAGTCGATGCTATCATCTAGGTTGACCGTTTCCTCTGGTGCAGTCGAGGATCGGGTTCTGAGGCCAAATCTTCGTGCCCCTAGGCTATTGGTGCGGAGTCGGGGTTGTTGAATGGGTGTATAGCTGGTTGCTGTTTTCCCTGATGGAATACTGATCCTAGTTTGTGAGGGCTCTACCTGAGGCGATCGAGGGCTTTCTTCGGCCCCAGGGCGTGGTGTGACATTTGAGAAGCTAGGAGAGAGACCGTAGCGACGGGATCCAGCCTGGATATTGGATCGGGATGTAGCGGGAGAGTAGACGCCGGGTGTCATGTAGCTACGGCGTGATGGTATACCGGTCTGGGAAGCAATTGTAGGGGTTCGTGGCTGTGGGGGCAAGGGCTGAGGTGTTTGAGGGGTCTGAGAGGGCGTGGAAGACTGAAATTGTGCAGACCGAGGAGAGATTCCCAGGCCTTGATCTGGGTGAGCATTCGAAATGGACCGCGAGTGGCTGTAGGAGAATCGCTGGCGCGGAGACACGTTTTGCCCTGGGCTAGGCGTGCCAATATCAGTCACAGCTCGTGAAAGCGAGCGGCCAAGTGCGTTGGGTGGTGATTCTCCATTTTCATCATCAAACGTTAACCTACGATTGCGAAGAGTGGTGGAGGCGCGATGAAGACGGCTAGCCGGAGGAGCAACGCCCGGTGATTGGGGAGATTTGGCCTCCGTGGTGTTGCCAGGGCTTTGGCTAATCATAGATGCCCTTCGCGCTTCGAGACGGCTCGGGATACGATTAGTACTCTGCCTTCGCTCGACGCCTTCGGTTTCGGGATTGGCATTTCGCTGATAAGAGGCGACAGGAGCAGGTGACTCTTTCTCATTACCATTGGACCGTTGAGGCTGCACAGTGCTGGCATGGCTGGATGATGGACGGGCCTTCTTAAGTTGCTCATCCGTTAACGCTAGACACAGCTCTGTCAGGCTTCGACACACGCTGTCGGCCTTACGCCGTGCGTGTCTTTCGGACGAGGTGTAGCCTCCATTCACGACGGACACGGTGCCTGACGGGGCTGTATTGGCGCCCAATAGGGTTGAAAGCTTCAGCGCATCTGTGATCGTCGCTTCAAGCGCCGAATACACGTCACTGCTCAGAACCGATTTGGCCTTCGCTAGTGCGGATTGTAATAGGGGATGCACTTGGTCATGCACCGCACTCTCAGGATCTCCTGCTGATGTGCTGACTTTGCGGTGGTGCTTAGGCGAAGTTGATAATGCCGTCACAGTAGTAGCAGCAGTCCTAGGTCTTTCGTTGGATGTCCCAGAGATTGCCGCTTGGGATGATGGCGGGAGTTTTCCAGTGAGCTCCAGCTTGCGAATTCGAGATTTCAGATCATCTAGCTCATCCCACACTGTAGAAGGCGCGGTTGTGGACAATGTTGACTCTGTACCGTCCGCGCGTTGTTTTTCTGTTTCACCCCGAATCCTTTCTGTCGCCTCGGAGGTCGAAGGCTGCCGACTGCCTCGCACTGTTGAAGTCGTTGAATGACGATGTAACCGCGGGTCATGGAAGGAAGACCGCCGTTCCCCGTTGACTTGAGGTGAATGAGGTGAGGCTTCTGGACTGGCGCGACTGAATCGGCTTCGAGGCGCGCCAATCGTAGATCGGGCACCGGAGCCTAAACTGGAATAACGAAAGCGATTGGGGTCATCAAGAGGGTGAGCGGATGCCGTTGGCGTATGGACAGAGCTGTAGGGAAGAGTTGGGGATTCATTCTGCGCAAGCAAGGGGCTCTCCGCATTGTTGAGGCGCTGGTCGGGGGAAGGAATTTGATCGGTGTCAACCCGCGTGGTTGGCGACCGGAGAGAATGACTTGAATACCCCAGACGTGACTGATTTTTGTCTTCTGTTAGCCTTCGAGATCTCTCTGTCTTCTAGCGAGTTTGTGGGTCTCTTGTTGATGCGTCGTCTGATAATGCGCGTGGTTCTCGCAGGAGGAGAGGGGACTTACCCTGCGAAAATCAGAGCGACCTAGTGAGTCACGGCGACCTGAGTCTGTTCGAGCAATGTTCAAGAAAATATCTTCATTCTTGCGGGATTCATCAGTTCTTGGTGGTGCAGTCTCCAATGGATCTCGCCCTAGTCGATAAGAACCGTTCAGGGCGCGAGTATTGTTATCGTTCGCCAGGGTCCTTGTTTCGGAATATGCGACACTGGATGGCATGATGGGGGGGAAAAAAATCTATTATTTATTTTTCACATGAGGACGAAAAAGGAGACGAGAAGCGAGGGGACATTGAGACAAATTGAAAAAAAAAAAGTAGGAAAGCTGGTGAGGCTGGGGGGGAAGAAGAAGCTAAGAGGAGATCGGGGCCCAGCGCAATCAGGCCGTGTCGGGGGCCCGGCCGTTTCACGATTTGCTAGTGGGGCAATATGACAATATCCTTTACAAGAGTATACATAGTAGTGGTATACTTTGCATAGAATCATGTAGGTTCTGGTCTTTTAGTTTTTAATATCTTGGATGCTATGACACCGCTGATTCTAGGGAGTGCGAGGGTTTGATACTACTTGGATCATCGTCATCACTATTGACAACTGTTTTGATTACTCCAATTTCGTCACGCATCTGCAGAGGAAATTCAGACAGGCGACCTATCGAAAATGATGTACGAGGCCGATTAAGATTATCTGACCTATCCAGCGTCTTTTTGATTGTTAGTGCCCTGGAAAAGTGGGCAACAACAACAACAACAACAACCACCACCACCACCAACCTTGGTAGCATAGGGTAGATGCATAAATAGATGAGGATTGATTGGTCTATAGAATATCCATCACTTGAGACCAAAATCGAGTCTCATAACCTGTACTCGATAGTATCTTGGGAATTTATACTCAACTGAAGAATGAAGAATGAAGAATGAATTGGTGAATTGGTTGATGTCGACCAGTTTGAACTGTGGACGATTCGAAGAGGATCAAATGCCAAAATACACACTAGTCCTGTTTGGGTGTGATTACCCGGAATGTGAATATTCCGGTATTATTTCTGTAACAATACCCAATCTTACCATCAAACAGTGATGTCTGTCAGCTTCCCCTAAGATAGTCACCATTCGAGGGAAGTCATGGTGATTTAGCCCAAACTGAAGCAATATCTGCTCGGGAAAATTGATGGGTATTCATTGATTCCGTTGAGCACAGATCCCCGGATATGCCAACAATATGCCAGCAAGCCTTTCACCTCACGTAAAGGCGAACTCATTTGGACCTCTGAAATCAAAACTCGGCTGCAAAACATGCAAGTAAGCTCATTATAAACCCTTGGAAGTGTTTGGTTTATCATTAATCACATCATTTAGAATTAGACGGGTCAAATGTGGCGAAGAAAAACCCCAATGTCTGCGATGCACAAGCACCGGTCGGAAGTGTGAATATCAGACTACGAATGCTGGCACATATTCTACTTTTACAGGACTTTCAGCAAATTGTTCCCTGTCATTAGCACCGACTCAGGTATCAAGAGAGCGCCGTGCCTTTGCTTATTATTTCCAATATGCTGCAGAATCCATAGGTGGTGGATTGGACGTGGATTTCTGGCGCACAGTCATCCCACAGGTCTGCCACAGTGAATCAGCTATATGGGATGCGATGATTGCAATCAGTTCATTATTTGAAAGTCCTGATCCTTGTCCAGATCTCACATCTCTCCGCCGCGGTGGTCAACCTCATACTCTCAGTCAAAGGCATCAGGATGCGTTAGACTGGTATTCTCGATCAGTGACCACTGTTCGACAGAGTATTGAAAGAGGTGCCGTAGATACATTTGTTGGCTTGACAACATGTATCCTCTTCATCTGCATTGAGACCCTGCTGGGAAGCGCCGAGGAAGCGTTACGGCTCTATACTCAGGGCATACACCTGATCCACACCTTACGAGCCCAGAGCAAATGCGGTGCTGTCTCAGCATCGAAAGTATTCTTTCTACAGGATACGATAATTCCACTCTTTGTGCGACTGGGAGCAATCTCTCTTCACAGTGTCTGGGATCTAGCAAGTACTTTGGTAGACGAATCTGCCGACATCTTTAGAATGAAGCCAGAATTCACATCTTTGAAATCTGCTCGCGATTCTATCGTCGTCTTAGCCACAGAGATACCACTCTTCGAATATAAATGCGAGGAATATCTTAAAAACTCCCGGGCCTGGCATATTTCAGAAGAGATGATGAATCGGCAGAGGGCTTTATCAGCCAGACTTGAGTGCTGGCATTTAGCTTTTATGAAATTTACGGAGAACGGGTTACCATCGTCGCAGGTCGGCACTGGCGCCCTTCTCCTCACCTATTATGAGATGCTGTCTGTTATTCTGACAGTCTGTGTATCATCGTCACGAATAACAACAGATGCTTGCTTTCACAACTTTCAAAACATAGTGGAACAAGGCACCGTGGCGGTTGATAGCTTGACTGGAGATGACGGCACCTTGCCCCCATTTACATTTGAGGCAGGCATTGGTCTGCCACTTTGGTTCACCTGTCTCCGATGTCGTGAGCCAACAGTTCGTCGAGCAGCTTTGGCCCTATTGCGGCGAACCCATAGGGTATATGGGCTATATAAGCGTGATGAAGGGGCTGCCCTCGCCGAAGCAATTATGATGTTCGAAGAAAGCCATGCATTCGAAATGAGTAAAGCGTCGAGTACGATCAATGACCAACTTAGCATTCTCAATTCTACCTCTACACTTGCTGCAAGTCCGTCTCCTCCAGCTTCAGAGATAGGTGCACAAATGAGTCAGGTAATCATCCCCCATAATGCTCGGATTCGACCCCACGGTGTTTTTCGGCCTCGAGACGGTTTACCCCCCGAAGCCACAGCAGACGATAATATCCTCTGGAAAGGAAGAGAGAATCATCTATTTATGCAATACTCATGGAACCAATATGACCGACAAAGCAACACATGCACGAGGATCTACGGGTATGTGCCTATTGGTTTCTGATTATTATACCCGGAGGAATTTAAGCATTGCAAAATTGCTGGACTGATATCCAAGCATTCCAATCTCGTGGGTCGAAGCGAACAATCTCTTTGTATATACAACTTAGGCTCATATATGGACTGATGGTATTGATGCATTCTTCAATTCTCATATAATTCCTCATATCTTGGATGAACCCTTGATGTAAGTACAACGAAGCAACATTGCTTCCAAGCCGTACAAACATGTATCAATAAGATCTCCAGGCTTTTGAAATGTTCTTTCCAGAACTTAAGAATACGATACAGTACGAGCCCTGTACCATCAAGACGTCCGGAAAAATCTTTCATAGGTGCATTTAAATCTGTGTGGGACAAACAAAAGACGAAGAGTGGACTCCTGTTCCGTAAGTGAGACAAATCTCAACACCATTTACACCATGGGAGTTGAAAATAAATCAATTAAACATATATAGGCTCAGAGGAGGCTGGGAAAGTATCGATATGGACCGGAAGGGGTCTCTGTTGAGCCCTCTTTTATGCACTGAGCCGTCGACACCGCAACTGCAAACATCAACACAAGAGGAGAAATCTGTCCAAAGGTTTGTCGTAATTCAGTTCCACTTGTGGTGAAATACATACATGGAATATCCTAGGGTTTTTGAGTGCCCAGCTGCAAGGGTAGAAAGACTGGTACCGGTAGCCTGCCCCGATCCCACTCCTACTGTTAATTTTGCTTGGAAAGACCTAGCGGTGTCTATATTGGAATTTTCTACCAACGTTTGACCAAATCAAGGGTAAATTTCGATGATAATACGGAGTAATAATACGTGTAGGATATTGTTGGGCTTGGTTGTTTGAGTATCAAACAAATGAAGGCATGAACCACGGTTGCGTAGATCTAAACCATGGGTTCGGAGCCGAGGATGCCGGCCAATCCATCCACTTGCTGAGTCTGAAACATAGTGGATAACCATGGACTTCGCGGGTAGTGCCAGATAGAGATGAACGTTGAGTTCTTGTCATGCAATGGATGGATTTCCCACGTGGCAAATGTCAGGGCCGTGTCAGTTTTATGACAAGCATTGCTATGGAGTCTGGGGTTGTCACTGACAGATCATGTCCAATGGCAGCTGCACAGCGGGTTCATACCGTATTGAGAAGTGTTTCACGAGTATTGACCTGTTTGATGTATAAAGTAATGTACTTTGAATTATTAGAGGGAAATGACCTAGTCGGAACTAGCCCTCATTCTGAGAATGGAGGTGATGCCGAGGTCTTGTATGTGGCAGGTGGATGGTGTATCATGATGATCGATCCATTCTGATATATCGCAACCGGAGAACACTACCCAGCATGCTCAATCCCAGTTTCGGTACTAGTAACTTGTAACCCTTGGAAGAAATCAGATAAATATTCGGAATTGGACGCTTTTCAAGATATGTGTAATCAATTTAGGATCCTGGTGGGTATAGGCTGTAGATATAACAGATATTTATGAAATATCTGTGGTATATACAAGCAGTATAGGTATACTGCTGAGAAAGATAGGTATCATCCTCAGAATTAATATTTCAAATCGTCAATTATGATTTATAACAAGAGCTTTGTACATCAAAACAATATTCAGAAAGATCACAATTCGACTTGAAATTTTGGTGTTCGAAACCTAGACTGGGTAGAGACTTTTGAACCGGGATGTGTATCTGATGCGTCTCGGCTGCTCAAAGCAGCAGAATGGGATGACTGAATTGACGAGGACGACAAAGATATTAGCCTTTTGATTTCGGAGAGAGCTTTTTCCAATGACAGGAACCTGAATAGCTGGCCCAGCCAGGTTCATTGAGGGTACCGGAAACCATATTTACAGGTAGTTTTGATTATCGGGTCGATTTATGGCGCGCAGGTTGCATGGTACGTCAACATATCTTTCTTTCAAGCAGACATACTCACGGACATATGAATTATAGATCTATTCTTTCTTATTCGCGATATGGCCTTTCTGGTATTTTGGCGAGGATGAAGCCCTCATTTTCCAAATGATTGGCTTTGTGGAGAGATTGCGGGCCGAGTGGACATCAATGTCGATGAGGTCTAGGCCGGATCTGGAACTAGAAGTAGGCAAGTAAACTGATGCACAAATAAATCCGTTTCTGATTTTTCTCAAATATTCCGGAACATCGAAGCTTGAACAAAAGTTTGGGTTGACGCCTGATCCAACACGTAAACCTCTGCTTCTTGTGATACAAGGATTGATGCGATATATACCGTCTACTCGCCTGGATGCACATGAGGCCCTTTATTTGCCTGGCAACGTTTAGGAACAATGACGATGTCGCTCGTTTTCTATGAAGACGAGTCGACATGATTAAGTCCCTAGACGTTTGTCAGCATACATAGGCGACACCAGCGATTCCTGTTTCAGCGGTTAGTATTGGTTGTATATTTCTAAGTAGGTTCAGATTCATAGTAATTATTTGGTGGACCCCAGCCGTAAGGTGAAGCGTACTCCTACTCGTACACGATACGCCTTCATATATGCCAGGCGAGTCCCGAGAAATAGACGACTTTTCGATATGCTCGTTGGCCGGTGAACGCAGAGTAGGGGTATATTTGCATGATTTGACCCCAGACTGGCGTCAGCTGGAGTCCCTTGTTCACCAATGAAGAGCTTGAATTTGAAACAGACCGTTTCCCGTGTATGTAGCAAGCATGGTAACCGCTCTCAAAAGAGCTGTGGCAAAGTATCCCGAAACAGGGGCGAAACAAGCGAGATGCGGAATAAAATCAACGTAAGCTGCACCAGTGTATGTACTTACGCAGTGACCGTTGGTTCAGGGATAATTGACGTTATTTTTAGAAGGTTCCCGTGAGATACCTCGCGTTCTTGAGCGATCCGGATCCTCGGCCAGGAATAAGCAATCTATCTGGTACATGCTAAGTATAATGTACATATGTATGTACTCCGTACGGGGTGGACCTTCAGGGCTGGCTGGATATGTTTACTACATAGAGCCTGTAAAGGGCAATATGCATACATAACCAACCACGCCTAGGTTAACGAGGAAGGAGGAATTATTAGTGCAGGGCAATATTATGCTGGATCATGCACGGAGGGCATATCCTGTGACCGAGAAGATAATTTGCGTCTGATGGTGGTTCTATAAAGTGCGGCAGCACGGAGTACATGACGAGGTACAGAATTTAGCTGCATACTGTATGTATGAAATGATGTACCAGATTTGTACCCCGTACAATACCAGGCTTCACCCTGGATATTTGACACAGTACCTACGATAGCAACAAGTGGCCCTTGCACTACTTTGCTGATGCCTTGCCTTACTTCGCCTCTCCACCAAGTTTCAGGATAGCGGATTACCACGTGGAAGAGGGCCGATCATTTCGGTTCCCGCTAGGCGATCAAGGCACCCCCATTTGACTGACCGCAAGCCAACAGGACTGGAAATTTCGATGGAATTGATGGACCGTGTGGGTGAGGATATTCCAAGATGACCTCACAAGTGTCAAAGAAGACATTGAAACGGAGACATTGTAGGGAGTAAGAGAGTCATCTGCTCCAGTGCCGAACCGTAGTGGGAGGCGATCGCCTCTAAAGCAGCAAGTATCGACGAAAGGTGGTGGTTGCACTTCGCCCTGGGGGGTCCACAAGCAGCCACTAGTGCGGAATTGGCGTGTTTCAGAATCTCCAACCCAGATCCATTGTCTCTCGAGGGTTTCAGAATGGATCCAGCTCTGGCTTGGCTGAGAATGGACTGTGGCGACAATACTGTGCTGTAGTGTAGTACAGAGTGATTTGTATGATACTACATCTACTAGCACGACCACCTAGGTAGTAGTTATAGTATACTATAGTTCCGTAAGTATGTACTCCGTATTTCGTGCTGTACTGCCGATTCAAGCTGTTCCATGGGTCAGAACGGAACCAAGATGGGTAACCCACCGTTCACCCCGTGTTGACTGTCGACTCGACTGAAATTGTTCTGTTTGCCCTCCGTATGGAGTATAGTATGAAAGGAACAGGGAACCGTGCACAAATCCGAGGCGGGTCGGATAGGTCCGAATTTGGAATTCCAACAAAATCACATTCGGCCAACACGCAGCCCTTCCCCCCGCCTCGTCCCGTCTCGGCCTCCTCTCAATCCATCAGCCTTTTCTTTTTTTCACCCTGGACCTTTCTCAAGTGAGTGGATCGGTGTCACCTTTGGGCATTTACATTCGACCAGCCTCCTTGACTTGGTCCCCACCGGTCCTGGAGCCAATTCCTTAGAGGGAAACCTTCCAATCACACAGCCCCATCTAATTTCATCTGATTCTGCCCTACTCCGTAGAGTAGACTACTAATCGTCGTAATTGGGTATGGAGATCGAGAAGGAGCTGCTGAGAGGACACACAAAATTGCACATCCCCCGAGGCTCAGCACAGCTGAGCTTTGGCAGAAGTGGGACCGGAATTTTCTTTCCCTCTTTCGAGAAAGAACCATCTCGCACACCATAGGCTTGGAATCCGGGAACAAGGTGGAGAGGTAATGGAGAGTACGGAGTACTCGACTGGGTACTCCCGAGTTCGGTAGACATCATGAGCCAACCAAGATTGATGGTAACGAGGGGGAAGGAGTGTGAACCTGCGTGAGAAAACGGCATGGGCCTCTCAGTTGCGTGCATTTGGCGCCGACGCTGTGTCCAACACGATTTTTTTTCATTTTCCCCAGGCGGCTAAAATTAGAGCTGCATGTGTACAGTACGTACTACTGTACTTGTATACAGTGTAATATATACAGGAAACCGTATGTGTATGTATTAGACTATAATTACATATATCATTCCCTATTCACGCTCAATGAACATTGTGATAATCTACTGTAATATCTTGTAACCAACTGTATCATACCTTACACCTGGTGGACCAGCAATCGGAGATCTCTAACACGCTGGAGGAGCCAACTTGTATCAGAACATCCAATCTAAATAAAAACAGTAAGGGTCCAAATCTCCCCCTCCTCCGGCTTCATCTTCACCTTTTTTTTTTCCTTTCCTCCCTTTTCATATCCTCTCTCTCACCTTTAGCTGCCCCCTCTACCCTTCTCCTCTTCCTCCCCTTCTCTACCCTTTCTCTCTTGAGGGGGGCTTCCATCAACTTTCCACCTCTTTTACTTTTCCCTTCCTTTCTTCTTCCCTTTGCCCACATTCCTGTTCCCCGGAGGAACTATCCCGCCCAAAGGTACATACATACCCGGCATTCTCTACAATTCAACCCACCTTGACCCATTTTTGTTGTCGCCTTTGGCTCGAGGATTTTCTGTCACTCCTTCAATACTATTCATCTTCAATCTTGACCTTCTCGTCCATTCTCGAATCCAAATACTTGCTTGGTCCACCCCAACTATTGCGCTACTATATCTCGACTCGGGCCATATCTGATCTCGGTACGTTCTCAAGACGTCCTCCCTTCTTCCATTGAAACTGCCCGCCTCCGCAACCAACCGCGCACACTCTTCCAGAACCAATTCAAACCTACCCTCATATAAAAGAAAACAATCTACCCAATCATGAGCACTATCATCTCGTGTCGACGGGTACTTCCTCTCTGTTTTGCATGATTGCAGATCATCGTTTTAGCCCTTGCTGCTTGCTGTTTGCTTTGCTTGCCACTTAGATCAATCTCCGGACATCGCTGACATCACCCAAAGAGAATCGGATCTCATTTGCGCAGGTAGCAAAGCTTCCAACAAACTAAATTCACTCAGGCGTCAAACCGAATGTCTTTCTAGTCTTGGAAATCCGTTCGTGCCCTTGCCCACCCCTGTGAACAACTAGTGGGCTTTAAGAGGTTGTGACCTTTCCACCCGCCGCCAAAGACACCGAATCATGCCGGTACAAACAAGTCCACTGTCCTTTCCGGACTCATTTCCGTCGTTCATGTCCGTTTATGGTGGCTTGCCTCAGCGATACAAGGAAGAAGAGCACGCGATTCAACCTTTGAAGGTTCCTGGCCATATTCCCGTCAACACTTCTACGCGACGTTTGCTACCATCTCCAAGCCCTCACCGCGAGAGTGTCTCCTCTATGACCTCGGCCTCTACCGAATCATCTCCCACTACGACGATCTCTCCTTTCGACTCGCCTTCCGGAGGCGATATCTCTCCCAGCTCATCCCCAGAATCCCCTTCGGCAATGCCCCTTTCCTATCCGAAATTCATCCCTCCAGTGCGCCCAGTAGATGTGGAGTCGAAGCCCATGATGTCGGTGGATAACACGCGACAATTGAACTCGTCGAATATGGCCCGCTCCGATTCTAGCGGGAAACGCGCGCGCAACTTGAAGAACCTCAGCTTGCGGGTCCCCCCACCATCGCAATCAAGACCGCCAATCGCGACTGCCTCAGTTATGGAATCAACCCCCCAGAACAATCTCTCTGCGCCGCCATCGCCCATTCAGATGCCCCCGAAAACTGGCCGCCGGCGCCCTGCCAATCTGACTATTCAAACACCTGCTTTTGATAAAACCTTCTCCGAAAAGGGTGCCGATCTTGTTCCCCCGACTCCTCTCGGGCACTCTTTGCGACACGCCGAATCTTCACCATCTCTTGCTTCGATTACTTCTCCCTCTTTTGCACCTAAGGGCGGTATGCAACTCCCACGTCCAATGTCTCACCATGGCTTACGCCCGCTGTCGGGTACTTCCGAGGACACCATCACTCCCATGACATCTTTGCAAGATGACGGTTCTTCATTTTCGCGCCGGGTTCTCCATGGCTTAGAGGAGGAAGATGACCATCTCGACTCGCGAGAGTCAACGCGTAAGCCCTCGCGTGGCTACCCTGATGGCCCCATTCGCATATATGACTCTGGGGTCTACTTGTATCTGGAGCCCACCGCCGAGGAAGCTGCTAAATTTGATGTCGTGATCAACGTTGCCAAAGAAGTCACCAATCCATTTGAGAAACCGAAGGGAGAGGAACGTAACGATACAGTCATGAGCACCTGGCGCAATGCCTCGATGGCGTCAAAGCGATTCTCTAGCGGAGACCCTCAAACCGCCGTCTCAGAGATCTCTTTCAAATCTGCCTTCGAGTTTCAGCCTTCGGACTCTGAATCTGTCACCCCGACTCCGACCACACCTATTCAAAACTCAATGCCTGCACCGGAATATCTCCATGTCAACTGGGATCATAACTCTGAGATCCTGGATGACTTGCTGCCACTCTGTGAACTGATTGATGACAATATCGATCAAGGCAAGAAATTGCTTGTGCATTGCCAGCTCGGAGCCAGCCGCTCGGCATCGTTAGTCATTGCTTATGGCCTTTACAAGAACCGACACATGGATTTCAACTCGATGTATGAGCAGGTCAAGGGACGCAGTGAATGGGTTGGACCCAATATGAGTCTCATCTATCAGCTGACTGACTTCCGCTCACGTCTCTTGAGAGGAGCTTCGTCAAAGCCCGCTCCCCGGGAATGGTTCGTCTCCACCGGCCGTAGATGTTCTGAGCCTCAGGTGACAAGGGCCGAACGGGAAGAAGCCATGCAGCGAGCTCGATCACCTGCTCGCGGCCTTGCACAAGCACCGTCGATGGGCTGCCTGAATCTGCCGTCAACGAGCCCAGTTCGGCCGAAGACCAGCGACAATGGGAACAAATCACCCAAGCGCAGCCTCTCTCCACGACCATTGCCATTCCGCCAGAAGTTCCAATCCATCGAGCCTGCATTTGGCCGTCCACGAGGGCTACCACGCAGTGTGAGCAGCTGCGATCCACTCGTCCAATCGCGAATTTTTGTACGCGATGCTCCTGACGAAGCATTTGGAGGATTATTCTCACCGAGAACATCCGGGTTCATGATCCCCCCAGTACCGCCTATCCCATCTCAACACTTGAATATCGACCGTTCCGCAGCTGCCTCTCCACCACCTATTGCGCCCTCTTCCAACTCTGTCCAGTACGCTAAACAAACCGCCGATCCTCGCTCGCCACCTGCAGGAGGTGAACCTCTCATTATGAGAAGCATCGACGAGTTCCTGTAACCGGATCCTGTCTTTTGAGCGGTTCCTTGAAAATCTGAGCCCGAAACGAATCTACGACCTGGCATTTCTGCATGTCTTATCAATTCCCCCAGAACTATTCATTCTTCAACGCCAGCCTTTTTCTCTTTATGGCGAACCTTCTATTCTCCGGTCACATACCCTTTCTGACTGGTCTGATGATACCATGACCAAAGCGGGCTTTGCTGTCGCTCATCGACTTTTGCCTTCAAACTTCCCATTCGTACATAGTATTCGGCTGTTCTCGTACCAGATCCCTGTCGAATCTATGGTTACCATCCTCCATTCCCTTCTTTCCTTGAGTTCATTTCCGGCGTCATGGATTCGAACATGAGTACCGCGGGTTCACCCTAGAGAAATACTTTCTTCTGGGGTCCGGGTAATGTAATACTATTATTTCGGGAGGAAGACTGGACTTTTCAACACTTTGCATTGGTTGTGCTTCTGCCAACCCAGCCTTCGCTTATATTTCATTTCCAATCTTGTCACTATGACAAGGCCTTCGCTATCTCTTTTCCTTGTTTCTGTTCCTGAATTATCGCCCAGCATATCATTGCATTGGTCGAGACGGAATCATAAATACCCCCTCCGCGCAGTCTATAGAAGAAATGGAAGCTTCGAGCTTAATCTACAAATCATCCAACCGTAAATTGGCATACCCTAGATTAGTAAATCGTATACTGCATATGTTTCGTCAATAACCTTTTCAGAACAATTAATCCGCGTTTCTCTCAGCCTGGGTAGACTGTCCAAGATTGGACCCGCTGGATCTGATTGATAAAGCGATAAGGAACATCCCCCGAATTTTTTCCCGCAACCACCTTAAGACAATCCCCTCGCATTAACCGCAAAATGGCCGAAGAAGGCCGACCAACATATCTATCACCCAGTGAACTGGGCACGAAGGACTAGTAAGTCTCATTGAAGTTTATTCCTACAAATTCATGGCATGGACCCGGCATTGGCGATGCTGGGGGGCAAGAGGGCGGGGTATAGGATACGTACATGAGTGCATGTTTATTCTATCCTCTGCTTGGCCCTCTCAAACGATGACATTACACATGAATGAACATTGAGAAACAAAATTAAAGCAAAGCAAAGAAAAGAAAAGGAACTAACATATACAGTTGGGAAACTTACTACGCCCGCACCCTCGCACATATCTCCAACCCCACAGAAATCCCCGAGAACGAACCCGACAACTCGGATGCCGACTCCGTCAACGACGAAGATGATCCCGGCACATCCTGGTTCTCAGAACATAATGCCCCGGAAAAAGTCCTCCGCTTCCTGACACGCTCGCCCTTCCCTCTCTCCCCGCGCGCAACGCGAGGTCAAGCCGTTCAACCGAGTGTTCTTGATCTGGGCACTGGTAATGGGAGTATGCTTGCGCTTTTGAGGAAGAAGGGTGGTTTCACGGGTGATTTTGTTGGGGTGGATTATTCTGCGCAGAGTATTTGGTTGGCGAGGGAGTTGCAGAGGACGAGGGGTCATTCGGCTTATCATACTGATTCTGATGAGGATGATTCTGAAGCAGATGGTGAAATGAGTTCCGAAGAGACAAATGCGAATACTGGTAGCGGTGAGCTTCCGGAGATTCGATTTGAAGAGTGGGATATCCTTGGTTCTAAGGCTGTTCTCTCCCCGTTTGGTAAAGAGGTGTCGCCGGCTGAAACGGATGAGATGCTTTCGTGGTTCCCGTATTCGAGGGGTGGGTTTGATATTGTACTTGATAAAGGGACGTTTGATGCTATTTCTTTGGCTGGAGATGCAAAGGAGACTCGTGTTTGTGAGCGGTATCCTGATATTGTGCGTCAATTGATTCGGGCTGGGGGGTTTCTGATGGTGACTAGTTGTAATTGGACGGAGGAGGAGCTTGTACATTGGTTTACTGCTGCTCAGGGCTCGGATCGGTTTATTGTTTGGGGGAGAGTGGAATATCCTCGGTTCCGATTTGGAGGACAGGAAGGACAGGGTGTGTGTACGGTTTGCTTTCAGAGAGTGTTATCTTAGAGGTCTGTCTCCGGGAAGATTCTAAAAATGTGTATATGTTCATTGCATTGCATATTTATCATTGTCTCATTATGGGAGTGTACTTGAGAACAAGCCCATGCACCCGCTTTGTACATATCAAAAGTAAACAAATACAAATGCAACTTATGAATTCACTCATCCCGTTTCAAGACAGAGATGATACACCACCGCCGACGATTCTCAGGACCTTCATCAGCCCTCTCAGGCATCCATTCCCGTCGAATCTCGCTCCCATCTTCATTCTGTGAGATGACATCCCGTTCGAAGATCCGGTCAATTTTGAATCCGTTCTTGATAGCAGTTTCGAAGAACTCGGCGACAATCTTTCGACCTGTATGGAGCCCTGCCACTACCCACACATGGCCACCAGGTGCGAGGAACCACCGCATCGTGCGAGTGATATTCTCGTGCTGTCCTTGCATCCAATAGCAATCAGCTGCTATGATCCGAGTAAAAGCTCCCTTATTCTTCAAGGAAAAGGAATCGTTCAGGACACCCCATTCGTGCGGTTCGATGCCGATGGTGGATGGGGGTCTTGGAGAGCGATTGGTCAAATTATGATCCATATTGAATTGAATGGCACCTTTCAATGCGGGGGAGGAAGGGTGGTCTGTTGCAACGACGTGTGATGCATTTGCGAGAACACTGATGAGAGAGGGGAGAGCCGCGCCTGGTAAATGAGATCAGTATCATGTAACTATTATAGATACTATCTTTTCTTTGGATGAGCAGCCCAGGTATGCGCATGGACATTACTTACCAGAGCCAAGTTCCAGGACAGTTTGGTCCGTCACATTCCAAATTTTATAAGCCTCTTTGTTGGCAGGCGTCGGATCCGTTTCGTAATTATGTGCGTACTCGATGCCCTCTGCAACAATCATAGCCGCGCTCCATACAAAATGAGCAAACAGCGTTCGTGCCTCCTCCACTTGACCTGTCCGGTTTACATCGCTTTTCTTCTCTGTAGCTGCCTCGTCGGTTGTAGACATTTTCTTCTCCTCCAGCGGATAGTCAGGTACCATGATTTCGAGGTTATCATAGGTGGGGGAAGTATACAGAAGGTGCTGGCCCGGGCTACCGTGAAATTGCGGGGCATCATCCGGGAACATGTGGAAGATGAAAGCCCCGAAAAGATCTTCAGGTTCTTCATCTACATCGTCTGCCTCATTTGTAACTTTGTCCTTGAAGTCCGGGGTAAGAACTGGAGCTGCCGTTGATGTTGATGCGGTTGTGGCGGGAGCTTGACTGCGGCGGGGGAGGGGCCGCAAACGCGAGTGCAGCATCACCAATTTGTTTACTCGTATCCGATTCTCCCTCGGAGCTTAGAACTTTGAAACTTTGGATTTTTTGTTTTGCACGGATCTGGTGTCCCACCGATGTAATTGGGCGATCGAAGCGTACTTGGTAGGGGATGCAGTTTCAGGTATTATGATCCCATCGGATCCCCTTTGGGAAACAACATTCTCGCCTGAAAAGAAAAAAAAAGTGTTTGTTTTGTTTGTGGAGGGAGTATGTCATCATCGAGTGGGACCGACTGATAAGGCAATATTTGAATGCGCGACATTTCAGCGCTGAGTGGACACGCACAAGTTTGCGATTATTTTAGGACTTGAGATTGTATTCAGCTACACTGTAAAAAGCTGTTAGTTGGGTAGTGTGGGCCGATCAAATCATATTATTTGATTTAGTCTGATTTATTCATTCGCTCTTTTTTTATTTTATTTTATTTTATTTTATTTTATTTTTTTTTCAATTGATTTCAGATATCTGCAGGTTTGCTTTTTCGATCGGAACTAGGAGATATTACGGAACTAGGTCAGACGAAGAGTATAGTACCTACTGTGGTATATATGTATGTACAGATATGTACACAAAGGTATAACCATTAAACTTGCAACGGAGTTTCCCCAGGGTGTCAATGTCAAGCGCAGGAACCTAACCCTGGCCAGGACGAAGTGAGGAATGAAGCCCGGGATCGGAGGGGGAGGATGTGCCAGAATGGCTTGTTTGGATGGGCGCAGAGGCCCAGAAGAAATGCAGCTAAGCCAAGGGGGGAAGCCTAGAGGGGGCAAGGATCCTCGGTTTTAGCGCTCGGGCTGGCGCGAGAGGAGATCTGATCGTCGGAGAATGCGACGTCCAGCTGGACAGTTCCGATCAGGTGATTTTGTAGAAGAGAGTCATTAGTATATAGAAGAGTGTAATGTTAGCCTGCATGAATAGCCTCAATACTGCAATCACACTACAGGTAGTTATACTGTGATAGTATAGTTTTGTACTGTACTGGGGAGATAAAGATAAAGATAATCACCATCACGTAAGCCCGTAGTGTATCTCGCCTTGTTTAAAGAATGACATCACCGCCCCCACTAGCCACCCTCTAGACCGGTCGATGCATCTGCAGGTGACTTTCATGCTGACTGGTTCACAGCCACTTTGGCTGTTTCTCTACAGACAGTACGGAGTACAGTAGTGTACTATGTACATAGTATGTACATAGTAAGTACACTACTGTAGGAAACTATTTCCCTCGTTTGCTGATAGAATGCGGGTGATCGTCAGGCAACACAGAGTAAGGACTGTACACTGTAGACAGTGGTTGACCACTGTCTTATGTACTTCTCTGGAGTACATATGTATAACAGAACGTGCCAGGCTACCCATTCGGTTAGACCCGGTCTCATGGACTGCTGTATACTCTCTTTTACCCTTCGGCCCTGGGTTTCCGATCCACGGATGTGTGAAGGTGCCTGGCTGCCAAATCATCCGCCAAATCTGACTTTAAATTCGACCCTGCAGGAGATGAGTTGTTCCGAGGCAAGACTACTTCCTCTATTTTACCATTTGCTCTAATTTACTAATACTCAAAGATGTACATTTCAACCGGGTCAACTTCCAAGTCAAGTGGAGGGGGTTGTCATCATGGGGGAACCCGTACAAGCCACATATTCGCATTGTCAGGTTCACAGTCCATGCGACCCGGAATCAGAAGCGAAGTGGAGCCATGGTTATCGCATCATCCCAGAGCCTACCGTACCCTAGGGTACGCACACCTCTTACCGGAGTGATCTTGTAAAAATAATAACTAGAAAAAAAATACATAACAAAAAAAAAGTCTGCAGAACCTCATGAAAGAAAAGCATCAAAGTCTGAAGACA
>Ga0102593_1000321_pt1 | contig 95528 bp, 85 predicted proteins | sample AraplaCol_mMS_r2_2_FD_76862 | JGI IMG/M metagenome (GOLD analysis project Ga0102593, IMG submission 76862) | Arabidopsis root microbial communities from North Carolina, USA - plate scrape MF_Col_mMS_r2 (SPADES assembly) (version 2) | ecosystem: Host-associated > Plants > Roots > Endosphere...
AAAAAAAAAAAAGAAAAGAGGGAAGATAAAAATAAGGGGTTAGAGGGGGAATTAGACTATAATAGGTTATTGATTTTTTTTTTTTTTGAATAGAATTCAACAATATACTGTACTTGGCTCTTACGGGCTACTCTGCTCTCATGTCAGCTTCAAGCCATACACTTGAAAAAGTTCAACCTGTAAAGTAATTCTTGGAAGAATTACTTCGTTGTACTAGCGAGTCGCAGTGGAACTGAGGCTGAGCTACGCCTCATAGTAAAAGAACTCCGGACACGAGTTGTGCTTACAATCCCAAGCCTCCAGGTTTCTGTGGCTCTCGTATAAATGACCGACCAACTTGGACTCTATGTACTAGTAGAAATGCCGGACGAAATGCTAAATCTACTAGAATGCTATCCAAAGTACAGCTTATCAAGGCAGCTGAAATTTCATGTCTATTTACTTCAAATTTATATTTCAGCTGTTTTCAGCAAGCCCAGGACCGACAGATCTAACTTGGGCAGAAACTCTACAAGTAGTGACATCTACCACTTTTCGGGTTGGTCAATAAATCATGGTGATAGTATATCAAAATCAACGTAAATCAAAGATTAGCATAACTGGTTTCTCACATCAAAACATAGCATACTCTTAACCAAAACAATGAAATGGCCCCCTTGTCCCATCTAAGCATGACACATCAAGAGCCTCTCGACTCGATACAAGCGTCGCTGGCTCTATCTTCAGAGGATGAGTTCCAAGCACTGCTATCCCCTTTAAGACAGCTTAGAGAGCAGGAACTGGCTCGCATCGCCAGTGTTGGCGATATACGTGAAATGGGCGGGTCCCACGATCAGAGTACCGTCGCAAACCATATCTCCCATTGCGCAGTAGATCTTGGTCTTATCCTTGGGGAAGTTGGCAATCTGGCCGTGCTCTTGTGCATTTCGGGTATATCCGAAGAGTACAACACCCTTAATCTTCTCCTTGATATTATCAGGGAGCTTGGAGATCGAATCATCCATGACGGCAGTTCCTTGACTAGATTTTTAATGCGATTAGCCTTCTGTTGGAAATTGAAGACAGGATACTCCGAAAACATATGGCGGGCTTTAACCTACCTATATCCACCGGCAACGATTTGTGTATCAGGACACTTGCTCACGGCTTGCTTAAAGAGGCCTTCGGCCTCAGTAATCGCGGCGGGCGAGGTGTTTCCAGGAAGGGCATTAGAAAGGAGATCCGCAGTGTATGCTGGGCCGACACCTTGACAGGCAACCTGGCCAGTCTTGGCCATTTTCAGGTCATTGCAGACAGCAGGTCCAGTAGAAATGCCCTATTTGGCAAAGTGAGCTTCCAATACTTTCATTGCCTTTTGGAGGAACAGCATAACAAAACGTACCATTAGACCGGGCTCAGTGGAAGCACGGGCAAAAATGAATGTGATAGGCTTGCAATCTCCATCACGAAGCTCGTTTCCACTATTCAGCACTAAGAGACAATGTTCAGTTTGAAGTATCTTGAATAGTCGCTGAGGCGAGTTAAGAGTCTTCAATGTAGAACATACGTTGTCGCTCTTGAATGGCAACGGGGCTTGCAACGACCGCAGTAGCAAGAGCCAGAAGAAGACGAAGATTCATGATTGCAGAGTTAAAGATTGACTGGTCCGAAAGTAGGACTTGAACGAGTGAATGGGTCTTGTGTGATATGCCTGGAGGCTCAATTGAATGGGAGGAAATGCATCTTAAATACTATCTTCGCGCCATTTACACAACCCAATGGCGCTTCTTCAGCCTAGTTTAGAACAACCGAGGAACTGAATTTAATTCTTCTGTCATATAATCAACGTGCTGCCTCATTTTCTCGAAAAAAAAAGTAACAATTCCAAGGTCTTGGATAACGTCTTTTCTGAACGGTGAAGAATCTAAGAAAAGGGTCCGTTTCATGTTAGCGTATGGTTCGTTTTGGAAGGCTTGAATTGGTAAATTATGGGTCATAGAATCTATGGAATCTTGTATTTGGTCAGGGTCTGAGACTAGTGTGGGCTAACCCGTCACTAGATATATCATATTTGAGAAATTTGTGCGGATTAGAAATGTGTTGACTCAAAATTGGACCAAACAAGCACAACGAAGACCCTGAGCTTCATATTTCGTGAACTACATATATGTAGATTAAACAAGTTCATCCTTGGGATATTTACTAAAAATAAAGATTACTACAAATTAACAAGCTAATAGGCTATTCAAGCTGGCTGCTGGTCTCGGGTGTAGCCAGTCGAAATGGAGTAACGAAAAGCGTGGCATTCCAGGAACAAACTGTGGGCATTGATCAATCCTAGACAGTTAGATTTTTTTTTTTTTTTTTTTTTTTTTTAATTACCTAAGTTTTTGCTTTTTCCACACAAATAAACCTGTACATTTATTCTTTATTTAAACCATTTTACTTTTTCATCGAATTTCCAAGCCTTGGCTCTCTGGTGTTGGAAAGGCGCTGTGGATTTGTTCGAGATAGATTGCCTACAAGTTCAGGATTGTTTGGTTCGAGATTGGCGTTTCAGAAAGGTCCTCAGGCCACCTGGCCTGAGGACATAATAGGATGGGCATCCTATTATGAGAGTACTGCAGGAATGAACATGTTCGGGATCTAACTGCTATGATGCTTGAGGTTGTAGACCAATTCGTTCAACGAAACATTTGATTCGCCGAGAAGTTACTAACATTGATTACAGTATATGGGCATTATTATATTCGATGTATTCTTTGAGCCCATAAATTCAAGTCCATTCCTCAGTCTCTCTACTTTGAGTGGTGAATGAAAATAGGTAAACAGCTCCCAAATACTAACTTAGTATTTGGGAGCTGTTTACCATTGAATACTCCTCGAAGTGGTTAGATACGAACTGCTGACTACTAAAATTGGATATCCTTTCTTTGGCCCATTCTGTTTAGCGCTTTCAAATTGGTTTAGATTATGTCTTTTGTGCAATAGATATTGATTCACAGTGATTATAGTTAAACAAGATGATTTCGCTGGTTGAAAGTGGTCTACTTCAAGCCTCGGCTGTGACTGAGATGGTAGAGAAATACTGATTTTCAACAAATCGACTCGTATTTTGACACCAAACACAAGCTCTTGGAGATTGAATGAATCTCCTTCAATCAAAGTCTATGAGCTTCAAATCAGTTCCACTTCGCACGCTCATGTGTCAATCTTTCCTCCGCTCAAACTCCCCGCGGATCCGCGATGATCGACTTGACATAGCCGAGGCATCCCATTCCTCCTCTCTTGGCTAACCACGCGGCGCGTAGTTACTCGGCGTTGGTTCAACATAACGTTGTATTTTAATGTAATTCAATTCCACGGAAGCCATTATATGATTCTTTGCAACTTATCTGAATGAAAGAAAGAGGGAAGAAAAAAAACCAACCGAAATGTCGGGTTCTACTATCGACCTCCCTCTTTCATACGAGGCCCTCGAGTTGACACATATCAAACTCTCACACCATCCTATCGGGACTTCTACTGTCACGCCAGTTATCATCATAACATTGAATAGACCAGAGAAAAATAATGCTTTCACGCCCAAGATGGCGGAGAGCCTTACTCAGGCCTTCCATCTATTTCATGTCGATCCCCGGGTCAAAGCTATTGTACTCACTGGGGCTGGAAAGATGTTTTGCGCTGGATCCGATCTTGATATTGGATTTGGAGATGGCGAGGGTAGAGCTGTCGACTTCCGTGATATGTGTGTATCCTCCCATGGCAAACCTTGGTCGTATTGAGAAGACTGACAGGGCTCATCGCATGGGTAGTGGTGGTCGAGTCGCGCTCGCAATGCATCGATGCCATAAACCTACCATCGTGGCACTACAAGGGTCTGCAGTAGGTGTTGGGATGACTATGACTTTACCAGCTGCAATCAGGTAAGTCCTTCCTTTTTGTTCTCATTCAATTGGGAGTGTCTCTCCCAGGGATGCTTTTTCTCATCTCACATTACCAAGGATCTGCCACGAGAGGAGCAAATATGGATTTGTTTTCACTCGGCGTGGATTAACAATCGAATCATGCGCATCCTATTTCCTACCCCGTCTAATAGGGTTCTCAAAGGCCATGCATCTTATTACAACTGGTGCAGTCTACCCTCCTCAAAACAAGCATTTTGGTGACCTTTTCACTGAGGTTCTTCCGGATGCGACTGGCGTATTGTCTCGTGCATTAGAATTAGCAGAGGAAATTGCAGAAAATGTGAGCCCACTAGCATCTTCGATGAGCCGAGCTTTGATGTGGGAGGGACCGCGTTCTCCGGAGGAAGCACATCTACTAGAATCGCGAGTTTTCCATCATATGGTTGGCCAGCGTGACTACAAAGAGGGTGTGGGCTCGTTTTTGGAAAAGCGCAAACCAAAGTTTGAGTCTGATCCACGAGTAGACTGCAGTCCCAACTTTCCATGGTGGACAGAGGCGAATATATCCCTTGAATCGAAAGTCGCCAAAGATTCCAAGCTATAAACTTGAGCAAGAGGTACTTGGGTGAGTACTAAGATTGTGTGGTAATGGCCATCTGTCTCTCACCACGGGTGTCTTGAATGCGCAGAATGATAACTTGAAGTATAATACTATTCCCGAGTGACATTATAGTGCTATATTTTCATTAAACCTGTTGATTGGGCACGGTTGATTAGAGAATGGTATAGAGCAGAGATTATTAGTATACTACACTAGTCTGTACTACACTAGTAGTTGTCAACTATTCTCCCTCCCCCTCTTTGATTTACACCACACTTTGACCTCATCCAGCAACGTGCCAATTAAACAAGCTTCTTTCAAATCCACTCGACTTCCCACGCGGTGCCTGCAGCGCTGCGACTGGCCGCCAAGCGACAATCCTCAGCGGTTGCTCGTGGCACGTGCGGATGATCGCCCTAATTTGTGCAGAACTTCACTTTTAACGACAAAAGATTATCAGATGATATACTGCAGAGTTGAGGAGGTATGGGATAGAGTATATACTATGGTTATCTCCTGGACTCTATTTCTCCCTCTTTCTCATCATGCACCGGTACAGTACTACTACACAAGTGTAGTGGTATATCAATCGCCATGGAGTCTACGCCGTTATTTTCACCCGAGAGAGATGGATCCCAGTTTCCCAGTATCCTACAAGGCAAGAAGATCCTATTAACCACTGAATCCTGGGGTCCTGTCAATGGAGTCAGTCGTACGACTCGGAGTCTCGTCGAGTATCTACGCGAAAATGGAGTCGACCTCATTCTCGTTGCCCCCGATTTCAAAGGCGATACCACCAAATCCATATCTCATCGAGCCCAAATCCCCGGTGAACGCCGTCTACCAGGTTGCGCCTTGCCTTATAACCCAGATTTGACCATCGTGTATCCCTTCCATGTGGATCAGGTCTACAGACAAGCTTTCCAGCCGGATCTGATCTACCTCGCCAGTCCGGCTTCTCTAGGCTTTCAAATGCTCCTGCAGATCCGCCAGTTACGCTCTCCACCACCGGTCCTGCTCAACTTCCAGACCGATCTCTCGGCATATTCCGAGATCATGTTACCATCACCTCTTGGTCGATTCGGGGTGTGGCTGCTGGCCACAGTGCAAGGGTATCTCTTTCGGACAAGTGCAGTGCGCACCATTTTCTACCCTTGCTCTGCGATTCGACATTACCTTGAGGGTGCTGGGGCCCCCAATAATAGATTAGTTCAACTGGGCCGTGGAGTTGACACTAGTCTATTCATGCCAGCACGGCGAGACGATACTTTTCGTCGTGGCATTGCGCCGAATGGCGAAGTGATTCTTGTATGCGTTTGCCGCATTGCACCGGAGAAAGGGTTCGAGTTCCTCGCGCAGGTCGCGATGCGACTCGCTTCTGACAAGGTCCCTTTTAAACTGTTGATCGTGGGCGGGAATCGTAACCCCGTTGTTGAAGGCCGAGTGCACAGGTTGTTTGACCCAATTCGACGTCATGTCGTGTTTACTGGATTCCTTACTGGCGCTGCTTTGGCTCGCGCCTATGCCTCGGCGGATATCTTCCTGCACTGCTCCATCACGGAGACATTCGGTCTGGTTGTTCTCGAAGCCATGGCGAGTGGACTACCTGTCATCGCGCGCGATCAAGGTGGACCCTCGGATATCATTCGCCAGGGTCAGACGGGTTATCTAGTTCCCCCAAATGATCTGGAGCAATTCACTTCTTTGACTCGCCGTGTGGCCAATGATACCGATCTTCGGGGGGCTCTCTCTGTAGCGGCTCGCCAATATGCGGACGATACGACTTGGGAGAAGATTAATCGTCGTGCTGCGTGGCAAATGGCTGATGCGCTGATTCAAACGGATCAAGAGTCACAGTCGCAATCACAGTCACCACGACCCGGGGCTATTGCATCGATCATAGAGCAGATCCGACTGATGTTTGCAGTGGGGATTGTTTATGGGATGTGGTTGATTGCAGTGATGCCGTTGATTGTTCATGGCAACCGATTAATTCCACGGGCTTGGCTGGCTGTTCAACAGCAGTTCCAGTGCCAACGGCCTTTGCGACAGTAATTTTGATCTGAATGATACGTTTGCGAATACCCTATACCCTATACAGAGAATGAAATGCGTCAATGTTTAATATAATATTATGATTAAATGGAGATTAAGAGCATGCAAGGAATCCCGATCGTATACAATGAGTTAGTAACCGTAAGACATGGAAAGAAAGATGTTTACAGTCGCACTGGAGCAGTGTCCTTTTGCACAAAGACATGGCCTTGAGAAACGAGACTATTTCGACATGAGCGGGAATTCGCAAAATCATCAATATTACCCAGAGTCACTGTGGCAATCTCCGTCAGAGCCTCGCGAGTAAAGAACCCCTGATGACCACACACCAAGACATTGGGGAAAGTCATCAACCGCATGAGGACATCGTCATGGATGATTTCACCCGAATGATCATCATAAAACAAGTCACTCTCGGCCTCATAAACATCTAGGGCGACACCTCCGAGCCGCTGTGTCTTCAGAGCATGGATTATAGCCTGACTGTCGATCAGACCTCCACGAGAAGTATTGACCAGCATGGCACCGGGGCGAATGATCTCCAACGTGCGGGCATTGATGAGGTGACGAGTTCCCTCAGTCAAGGGACAGTGTAGGCTGACGATCTCGCTTTCACGAAGTAAAGTGTCTAAATCGACCAGGGTGCCGAATCGACGGAACTCCTCTCCAGCGAAAGGGTCGTGCGCAAGTAGACGACAACCGAAGCCGTGGAAGATGCGGGCGGTGGCTAATCCAATGCGACCCACGCCGATGATGCCCACCGTCTTGCCGTGTAAGGTGGACCCCAATAAGCCTTCAATATTGAAGTTACCCTCACGTACTCGATTATAAGCACGATGAGTCTTGCGGTTGAGGGTTTGAACGAGAGCGACTGCAAATTCCGCGACGGCTTCGGGGGAATAAGCGGGGACGTTGGCGACGAAGAGACCGAGGGATTCAGCGGTGGGCAGATGGACGTGGTTGAAGCCTGCGCACCGGAGAAGTATAGCGCGGACACCGTTGGCGTGGAGGGCACGCAGAACAGGCTCATCGAGGGTATCGTTTACGAAAACGCAAACGGCGTCGCAGTCATGGGCCAGTGGGACGGTCTCTTCGGAGAGAGCGAAGGCATGATAGTCAATGTGGAGGGAGGGATATTGCGTGCAGACATGATCGAAGTAGGTTCGATCGTAAGCTTTGGCGCTGAAGACTGCAAGCTTCATGGTTTCTAGTCGTTGCTGATCGCTGATTTCTGATTAGCTGTATACTGTAGTTACAAAGAAGGTTTGTTGCTCTGTATCCTGGTCTAGATGGCGATGTAATGTCGATCTTATTTTATCTCGAGTCATGACGACATGATCAGACAATGGAAAGTTACATGCATGGAGTTGGAGAGGTACTTTGCTGAAATCGAAATACTGTACATGGGATGTACATTGCCATGTGTGAACCCCAGATCCCCGGATGCAAACGGTGCATTGATCAAGATGCGGTGTGCTGTGGTGTGCCGTGTCGTGCACAGGGCATATTGAGTAGTGTACAGATACATATTACCGTAGTAACTATAGAATCAACTTTGTATAACTAGTTCTGTGGTGAAACAACCTACTGCATTCCAGACTGAACTGAATACGGAGTAGACTCGGAGAAGTGTACTCAAAAATGAACTCACTTAATTTACAGCCTAGATTACTCCAACTCGGGCAACGGCCGACCTTCCAGATGGAATCCGCATCCTTCCACGCCCCGCTGGGGGTCTCCACGACTCGTTGGGGTGAACTCCGAGGAATGAATGCACACCCGGAGTTTGCTAACTTCGGGCCGGTGATTGGTTCCTTCGTGCCGGACACGGCCCGTGCGAACCCGAGCCGGTGGAATTGAAAGTGGGAAAGTCTCCATTTCCTCCAATCAGAAGGCTTTGATAAGGGATAAACGCCACCGTTTTATGATTGGACTGTGCAGGCACTAGTGAACTCAGTAAAGTGGGGATTGGAAAGAGTCGCGGATTTACAAACTCCCACACAAACACTTCGGATGCAGAGTAGCAGTTATGTACTATGTATGTAGTACATTCTACGGATTATAGAGGATACAGATGGAGAGTGAGCTCACTTGCAGTCTTGGAAATCGTGTACATAGAGATGGACACTCTAGTATATGGATGTAGTATCATATAGTTGTATACTAGTATACTCTGTATGTAGGAGTGTACTGGATCATGCCGGATGCGGCTGTGGGTCAACTCCATACAATCTCCGTGGAGATGAATATGTGCATAGTACTCCGTACAGTATTCACTCTTCACACTCAAGTATACAGTCTTCTCTTTGTATTATAGTCAACTCTGTAAATAATCTATGAAACATACTACTAAACTATGCAATCCTCAATAACCCCTATGTACTATATGTACTTACTAGTAGCATGTAACCTCAACCAAGCAATGGCGGTCAGCAAAACATCGGTGAGTCCAAAAGTACTTTCCTGTACTCTGTAAATTCCCCCTTCTTTACTTCTACTCTCTCTCCTCCCCTTCATAATATCTTCACTCTTCTTCTTCTTCCCCCTCTTCCTCCACTCTCCACTTTCTTCCACTACGGAGTACACAACTATTTACTATACACATACACAGAGTACATTCACTGTCTTGTATTCTGATATTCATCCATCTCCACTACACGGAATACTCGATCAACACAACGGATCCGCAACGTCCCGTCTCCACTTCGCTCGGCCATTCACCGCGCTTGCGTTTGCCTCTTTGCCCCTCGACATCACCACTTCATGGCTCGCCTCCTTAAGTGCTCGTGTGCCTAACTTTCAACTTCGTTCTTTATCTCATATCTACTCCTCCACGACTTACTCTCCTCTTCTCCTCCACAAACATTCCACTTTTCACCACTCTCCTCTCTTCTCCCTAATCATGGCTACTCACGTTGTTACTGCGCCTGCCAACCAAATTTCCGTCTATGGTCATCCTTCTCCCACCAACTCCTCCACTACTACCCCCTCAAATAATTCGCCCACTTCTCCCCGTCTGACCACTGCCGCTCTACACCAACTGCCTCTTCAATCTCGCCAGCTGCGTCCTCCTAAGGGCCCTCTGTATGTTCCTGCGGCTCTGCGCCCGACTGAGCGCCCACAAAAGTCCTCTCCCATTACTCCTCCACGGAGTGTACATGGATCGCTGGACAGCCTGAACGAAGACGCCGAGCCGATCAGCCGTCGTTCGACCATGGAGAGCAAGTCAAGCGGTATCAGCAAATCTGCTGAGCATGAGTGGATGAAGAATGAATCTCTCGGGGAAGTAACAGGTCATCCTACTCGAGACCACTGGAAGGTATGCAGCAGCTAGTCTCCCTCTTATACTTCCCAGATGTCCCAGAATCCATGGCGCATGAGCTGTGCAGAATGTCGTGTTCGCGCTCGCCATTGATGGCGTGCTTTTTCCCCCTCCCAACATTCATTTCTTATACACAAGACACATTACATCATCTGAATAGTTGCAAGAAACTTCTTTTCTGACTGATATTCAGGCCGACTCTGCCTCTCCTAACTGTGATTCTCCAACCTGCCGTTCATCTTTTGGTCTCTTCTTGCGCCGTCACCACTGCCGTCATTGCGGCCATGTCTTTTGCTCTTCTCACACACCACACATGGTCCCTCTTGACCAAGATGCCCGGTTCCACCCGGAGGGCGTTTCTTCCCGCGCCTGCGACTTATGCTGGAGTGCCTACCAACGCTGGGAAGAGACACGCACAAATCGTCTAAGCAAGATTCAAGACTCGATCAACAAGAATGGCGAAGGCGAGACTGAACATACTGAAGATCTGTCCTCCAGTGAAGAAATCAATGGTGCCACTCTCAAAGCGAATCTTGGTCAAACAGCTGAAATTGCGGCCAGCGTTCCTCGCGATTGGAACTGGAGCACTTTCTGATTGATGTCTTTCTTTTCTTCCTCTACGTGGTGCATTCTGCACTACTGATTGCATTGCTCAAGCATTGCTATTCTGCTGTCTCAGCTGGCTGTTGCAGTATTTCGTCCAATTCGTCTTTTTCTTTGCTTTGACTCTTTGATGTCCCACAGTCTGGACTGCTGAGACTGATATGATATGCGATATGGCATGGAGTTCGGTATGGGTATTGTTTTCTGCAGCCTCTCTTCTTTTACTCAAATTTAGATTCGCGGCCCTCGGCGCTCTTAGAGAGAATATGTCGCAATCGGTCGTGTGTCTTATCTCTATTCTTATTTTTGTGCTTCATGCTTTTTTGCTTTTTTTGTGATCAGGATACCCCGTCATCTATGACGATTTGTTTTTTGTTTGTTACTGGTGACCTGATAGTTCGCTGGCTCTGGCTGGCTATCGCTTGATTTTGAGTCAGTTCAATTAAATACTTCTCGACATAATCTTTTTTTATTTCTATGTAGATGTAGCTTGGTAAATCATTTATTTGGTGAATTGTGTAGAGAGATGCGTTTGAACATTCCTACATGCTCAATCCCCTCTTCATCCCATCTTCCTAATGAATCGTCTGTCTCAAACCCCAATCGGTGATACATGGACTCCACGTCTACCTGTGCATGAACCAGAACTAGACCTTTCCACTTCATCTCCTCCAGCCTTGACTGCCTTGATTGGCCCCCCACATCACGCATTGCGGCATCAATCTCCTCCCCGTGCAACTCTGCCCATTTCAATGCGATATCTACAAGCTGCCGGCCTAGTCCGAGACCACGATATTCGGGAAGAACCGCGACACGAGTCAACTTGATGCATGGTTCATGGGACCAGTCGTATTCAGGGAGGTTCTGAGCGGTTTCTGGGTGTGTGAGGAGTTCGTGGGGTGGCTGGGGTGGAGGCACCAGACGGATTACTGCGATGGGGTGTCCTTTGTTGTCATCGCTAATCACCCAGTGCCAGCTACGTTGATCATCCGAATCGATTTCAGCATCGGCGGAGCACTTTTGTTCGTCGATGAAGACGCGCATGCGAACTTGCATGGCATTGTTGAATGTGGGTGGGTTGATATTTGGGGATTTGGTAGGGAGGACAAGATTGGGGCCTGGAGGCGGCTGGATTGCAGTGGTGAACGACGGTGTAGAATTCATTCTGTGGAGCTGATGGAGGAGAATGAATGAGGAAGAAGAAGAATAAAAAGAAGTTGAGTTTAGCGGATTGGTTAGGTAGAGTACAGTTGATATCTGCCAGTGCTGACGGTAGTTCTGATCGGCCCACGGTCTGTGCTATCGTGGATCCACAGGCCCATTGGATTCCTCATGATCCACCGAATATGCAAAGAAGGAAAAAAGAAAACAGTGGAGTTTCCAATAAGATAAGATCAGTAGTCTATGGCTACTGATATAACATTATTGTATATTATAGGGCTGCTGATACCTATCAGTTAGGAGTGGAAGTAAAGCACATTGATACCTATCGGTGTATAGTATACACTGTTTTAGGTATATATCGATTCGCGAAGGGTTGCAAGAACATACTATGTTCACCACTGGTTTATTTTATCTAGAAGAGAAATTGCAATTAGACAGATTAAGACTTGGATTATGTTCAAATCCATATAATGATCCAGTATTACACTCATTTCTCTATTAATTTCACCATTCACTCTTATTTACTACATAGTTAGTACTCCAAAGTATAGAAATGTCCAAGCCTGCCCGATGCAAACAAACCAAACACGGCTATTATCCAAAAACTTCAACTTTGGACTCGACTTCGACTCGACTTCAATTTCCTGCCGTTATTACTTTTCCATCTCAGACCGATAATTAAATGTCCCTCTATTTCGATGCGGTCGCTATCTTGACCGCACCAGTTTCCGGTGGCTCCTTCAAATCCCGTATCTACAGTGCGCGCAATCTCCGGGCGAAGCCCGCTCAGATCTATGCCCTAATCACCGAGGCTTCTAAATGGGACGTCGTTCTCGCTGAGGTGATTGAAAATGCCGGCATTCTGAATTTAGAGCGAAAGGTAAGTCTTTTGTCCTCGGTTGCCTTTCTCTACGGAGCTCATTTCCTTCTCTTGCAATCTAACTGACAATCAATCACTAGCTCAACCCTCTTCTTGCCCTCCTCCTAGTCCATGACCACCTTCTTTCGAAAAAAGGAATTGCTGCACCGGCTGCACATCCGATTCGCCAAGCAGTTGAGCGTCACAAGGTCCGATTGAAAGCCGAGTTCACGAAAGCGCGCGTACGCCGAGGCTGTGGATCGGTAGAACAGCTCAAGTCGACAATTCTCCGACAGAAACGTGAAGCTGATGGTTCGTCGCACTTCGTTTACCCACGCTGGGTGCGTATTAATAACATCCGGAGCACACTGGAAGAACAACTGAAGACAACATTTGCCGAGTATCGGCGGGTAGACTCTTTGATGGAGTTGGCACCGGAGGAAGAGGAAGGCAAACCCAAGAAGAAGCTGTTATACCTTGATCCGCATATTCCAGATTTAGTGGCTGTGCCATACGGCGCAGATTTCACCTCTTCACCCGCCTATAAAAATGGAGAGATCATTCTGCAGGACAAGGCATCTTGTTTTCCTGCCTATTTATTACTAGGAGATCGAGGTCCGGCGAACCCTTGGATGGGCGACCTTGTCGATGGCTGTGCTGCGCCAGGAAACAAAACTACTCATATGGCATCATTGGTAGCAAAGCAGAAACAAAAGAGCTCACGGAAGAGGATATATTCTATGGATGCTTCCAAAGTACGCTCAAAAACATTGCAAAAAATGGTAGCTCTGGCTGGGGCGGATTCTATGGTGACAGTGCTTCAAGGGCAAGACTTTCTAGCGTTAGACCCCCAGGATGAGCGTTTCCAAGACGTGTCTGGTCTTCTGCTGGATCCCAGTTGTTCCGGAAGTGGAATTATCGGCCGTGATGATGTTCCAGCGCTCACACTACCCAAGGGTAAAGTGGTTGCGACCAAATCCAAATCGCAAGGCAAGAAGCGCAAACGACAGGGCGACGACGATAGCGAGGAGGCAGGTGACCAATCGAATGTCACAGTGGGAGCTCCGACTGCGTCGCCCTCGGATGAGAACGATATCCCGGACGGAGTCATAGACCCTGATCGGCTTACCAAGCTATCCAACCTTCAGGCACGTATCGTCGAGCATGCGCTAAGTTTTCCTGCCGCAACTCATGTCACATACAGTACCTGCTCGATCCATTTAATTGAGAACGAGGCAGTTGTGGCTCGGGTTCTGGCATCGGAAGTCGCACAACGGCGTCACTGGAGACTTCTGCGGCGCGATGAACAGCCCGATGGACTGCGCAAATGGAAGTACCGCGGTGTCCGACGCGATCGGGAAAACGAGGAATCCAACGGTAGCCCCGCGGAAGTCGATTTATCTGACGAGGCTCTGGAAGCTTGTTTGCGCTGCTGGACGGGTGATGCCGAAGGGTTGGGTGGCTTCTTTGTTGCAGGCTTTGTGCGGGATGCCCAAGAGGACGATGAGACATCGCCATCGGTGAAAAGGGCGGACCCAGCGCCAGTAAACAATAAAGTAGATGGGGAAGACGACCATGACGATGACGATGAGTGGGGAGGTTTCTCCGATTAAATATTGAATCAACAATCATTAACACATGCACGTTCGTCAGATTCCTCCGAATGTATCCGATATCTCGTGCAGCCGCTCGAGGCTGTTTGGAGGACATTCCACTCAGAGGAAAGTTCGAGCCCGATTATGGATTCTCTGATTCGTGTAGAGATCCAACTTGATAGCAAACAAAACAAGTTCATATCGATTATCACCAATTGGCAACACTTGTAGTTTCCACTGTCCATTGCGAACGAGCCAATTATCCCCGGCTGCATATTCAGCACGTCGGCGCTTAGCTGGAGGTTCAATTTCTTTCTCTTGGAGTCCAGCCAGAACCAGTGCAAATTGGGGGTCGTCCTCTCCATCGACGGTAAGGTCCACATCTCGACATAAACGGACCTTGATGGGCATCTCACCGAGCTGCTGCGGATCTGATAGGTTGATCTTCTTGCCGACGACTTGTGCAAGGTTGGCCATGCGGGATTTGAAGTCGCCTAGGAACTCTGCCGCGAGAGATGTGCCCCTGCGATCAATAATGGCGGCGTCCTCACCAGTCTGGAGAATCAAATCTGCTGGACTCTCGTCAACATGAGGGCGAGCGTAACCAACAAGACCCAATATTGGAGATGCTGGCTTGTCAGGGAAGAAATGAATGCCGGATGGTCGCACATCATCTAGACGAATTGTAATTTCAGGGCGCTGGGTAAAAGGATTGACAGAAAGACGATGAAGGATGATCTTCTGTTCGACCCCTCGTAGATGGAAATATCGACAATCACGAAGCAACGCAGCCCTGTGTTCCTCATTCCGAATATGTAGTGGATAACCACGTAATATGTGCAAGATATCGGCAAAGATGTCTGCGGATCGATTCGGGACACTCGGTGGTTCAATAGCAGGGGGGCGCAGGAGACCTTCTCGCTGCAAACCGGGGAAGACTTCGGAAGGTGAGGCGAAGAACGCACCAAAACCGAGTGTGAAGAAGTTGGGAGAGTCGCCGGGACTGGAGAAGATATTGCGAGGAATGCAGAAATGACGGTCACCAATTTGAATCACGATTTCAGACTCAAACAGCTGGGACATCAGCCGGGGCACTGCATGGGACAAGGTTAGCATATGCGCACTCGCCGCGCGTTGTGCGACTTGAAGATCGGAACAGAGGCGTACAACTATAGAATTGGGAATCGGCGAAGAGTTTCACAAATTCCGATCCATCGCGTGGACGGACATGATATCCTAGTCATACAAGATCAGTATTGCGATCTCATCCAGGAACCCAATTGAGACGGGTTCTATCAAATTGAGTGACTATGTACCCTGGAGATGGCGCGCGATGTCCTTGAATGTCGTGGGATCGCGGTCGATGTAAAGAGTGCGACAATTGGAGGCATTGTTGACGCGCAATTGTTCCTCGAAGAAGCGTGAAAAGTACGATGGAGCTATTCCACAGTGTGAGCACGAATTGGGAGTGCGAGTGACAGACGTCAACGATGACAGCTGTTTGTGGGGATAGACCAACCGTCAGAGCTAATTGAAGCACCCGACAATCGAAATAGATCGGAGCCGATCTGAATAGAAAAGACCTTTTCGGGTGGCAAGGAGGAAGGGGAGGCCGATCCCGACATGATTCATTCAGATCTTATTCTGGTTTGTCCTCTCTGTGCTGTACTCCGTACAGAGTAGTCTTATCAAAAAGAAGAAGAAAAGCGGCGGAAGTTGGCAAGTCACCTGCTTCTCCGCCTTTTTCCTTCGACTTTGCAACTTTTGAACTTTTGAACTTTTCAACTTCATCAAACATTATTTCCAGCATGTCACAACTAAATTATTGATGATTGATTTTATTCAAGCTTTAGGGGTCTAATATTGAAAGACAATGTTGCATACATACATGCTCAGCTTCAATATCCTCGTCAGGACACTTACTTCCCAGATGAGCTTAGCTTCATCCCGGCTTCACATGGTGTTGAATCTCGGTCCTCTAATGATTGTTGATTATTGGCGCGCTTGACCCACGGTGGTTCGACCGATCGACATCCAACCGAGGCTTCATCCACGAACGATCTTTAATACACACTTTTTGTCCAAGATCGCATGAGCATTTGAAAGGAAAAAGGCTCAAAAAGAGTGTGTTGGGAATGTGGGGAAAAAGTTACTTTCACACCCCGGGGCCGTGAATCTGGGCTGACGGCTCAGGTCGTGGGACTCTGGACTCGAAACTCCATATATCTCCACGGCATCGTCCCTTCTCCGGAGATACTCTTCTTAGGGTTCTCTCTCTCCGTTGGCAGTGGTTTTAGGGGTTCACTCTGACATCGACGCCTTTTGTGTTGGTCTTCTATTTTAATCTCAGATCTGATCATGGCCGACCAAACAGCTTCTACTTATTCTCCTCGGCCGGTCTCGTTGCCTCCAGCTCCCGATGTCAAGTTCTGGTCGGAACAACAATGGACAACTCTTTTTGCTCTAGCAGACGCGATTATTCCTTCTGTTCGCACCGCTGCCACAGTTCGATCCTCAGCGGATAAAGTCATCTCGACAGGAGAGTGGGATAATTGCATTAGCAAGCTTTCCTCCTTGATATCAGACCCCGATGCTGCCACTATTGCGAAAGAGTATCTGGAGGAGGATGTCTCGTCTAATCCTATCTTCCGTGCTACTGTCCAGCGCATTATTGGCGGCCATGTTCCGGAAGAGGGTAGGAATGGCTTTGGTCTTATTCTGAATGCTTTAAAGTAAGTTGTTGAAGATTCTATGTATGGGTTCAAATTAAAAACTTCATGCTAATCCTTCAATAGCTCGCGAGCTGGCTCGTTAATCCTAACTGGTTCCACAACCCCAATTCACCAACAGCCTGTGGCTTTCCGGGAAAAGGTCTTTCGAGGATGGGATACCTCTCGATTACCGCCGCTGCGTGCAGTCTATCGAGGGTTGACCGCCACAGTCAAGAAATCTTGGGTCATGACTAGCCCGACAATCGGCCAAGTGCTCGGTTTCCCTCGGGTCCCTGTTCATGGAAAGCCCGCTGATGGATTCCCCTTCGAGTTCTTGCAAATTCCTGCCGGTGACAACCCAGAAACTATTGAAACGGATGTGGTCATCGTAGGCAGTGGTTGCGGTGGTGCCGTGACCGCGAAGAATCTGGCGGAGGCAGGTTTTAGAGTTCTCGTGGTAGAGAAGTCATATTCATACACGAGTCAACACTTCCCCATGACTCCCAATGAAGGCTACGTGAACATGTTCGAGAATGCTGGCTCAACCATGAGTGATGATGGCTCCATGGCTGTCCTGGCAGGCTCAACATGGGGTGGTGGCGGTACGGTGAATTGGTCGGCAGCGTTGCAAACCCAAGCCTATGTTCGTCAGGAATGGGCAGATGCAGGCCTTCCATTCTTTACATCCTTTGAATTTCAGAAGAGTTTAGATCGTGTATGTGATCGCATGGGAGTCAACTCTGAGCATATCCGACATAATTATGGCAACAATGTCATCCTTGAAGGTGCCCGCAAGCTGGGTTACGCCGCAAAGACCGTTCCGCAAAATACTGGTAACGGGGAGCACTATTGTGGCTACTGTACACTAGGATGTCACTCGACTGGCAAGAAGGGTCCTACGGAATCATTTTTGGCCGACGCCGCCAAGGCCGGCGCGATTTTCATGGAAGGGTTCAATGCAGATAAGGTCACCTTTACCAAGAAGGGCGGCAAGCAGAAGGCTACTGGTGTCAAAGGAACCTGGACCTCACGAGACTCATATCTTGGACTCAGTGGCGAAGGTGCGATTCAGCGCAAGATTAAAATCACGGCCAGGAAGGTTATTATCTCTTCTGGCACGCTGAATAGCCCACTGCTGCTGTTGAGAAGTGGTATCAAGAACTCTCAGATTGGCAAGAATCTGTATCTTCATCCTGGTAAGCTAACATTCTGACCAAGTTTCGTCGTTGAGTTCATTGCTAATCACGCGACCCATAGTGATGTTGGGTGGCGCCGTGTTCGATGATGAAGTTCGTCCATGGGAAGGTTCGGCGTTGACCACTGTAGTCAATGAATTCGAGGACATGGACGGCAAAGGCCACGGAGTGAAGGTGGAGGCAGTTTCTATGATGCCATCAATCTACATTTCAGTCTTCCCCTGGCGGGATGGATTGGACTATAAGCTGTGGGCTGCAGCCATGAGCCACAGTAGCAGTTTCATTACCTTGACCAAGGACCGGGATGCCGGTCGTGTCTATCCGGACCCGGTCGATGGACGTACACGCATCGACTATACTGTATCACCGTTTGATCGCAAGTCTATCGTGGAGGGACTGATCGCCTCTGCGAAAATAGCCTATATCTCTGGGGCTAAGGAGTTCCACACCACATACCGCGATTTACCACCCTTCATTCGGCCTGATCCATCGAATACGGAATCTCCCGAAGGGACCAACGATGCAGCTCTGCAAAATTGGATTGCCGAGTTACGTCGCAAGTCGCCATTGAATCCGGAGCGAACGCTGTTCGCCAGTGCTCACCAGATGGGTACCTGTCGCATGGGCAAGTCGGCCAAGTCGAGTGTGGTTGATCCGGATTGTCAGGTTTGGGGCACCGATGGACTGTACGTGGTGGACGCATCGGTCTTCCCCAGCGCCAGTGGAGTGAATCCGATGGTCACCAACATGGCCATTGCAGACTGGGCGAGTCGCAATGTGGCTCGGGCGTTAGGAAAGTCACGGAGTGAGCGAAGTGGCCTTGCACGATTATAGGCTATGTATTCAGTTTGTATATAACTACTTCTCATACCCAATATATCTATGTTCTTTGTCTTTTATCTCCAGAGCAAGACGCTATTCCATCATCTATAATAATGTGTATCACTATGTAGCACGACGATTCTAAAAAGGCAATTGATACCTACCAATTGCCTACCTACCTAGATAAGACAATACAACAATACTACGTCTGGTAATTTGAACAATTGTTTAATAACTATACCAGTGTGGGATAAGTCATGGCAATAATAGATTGATCATTTTCTCATATAGTGACATGCTTCTTTGTGGTCATCACTCAACCCTGGTAAGGCTGACGCTTCTCGATGTAGTTCTTCTCGCCGAAGGCCTCCTTGACACCATCTTGCTGGATGGTTCGCTCATACCAGGCACAGACAGTGGGGAACTTCTGGCGCATCTCTGCATCAATGACCATAGAGAAACCCCAGACAAGAGCGGAGGCGACAGTGATATCGGCCATGCTGACCTTGTCGGCATCAACGAACCAGGTACGGCCCTTCAGGTGAGTCTCCAGACAGGCGAGGGAGCGCTCCAGGCGCTCCAGGGACTTGGTCTCGACATCGGCATTGTAAGGAACATACTTCAAACGCCACAGGGCCAGCTGAGTGATGGGATCCAGGATCTCACCCTGAGCGAAGCACACCCATTGACGGATGGTGGCACGCAGGGCGGGAGTGGCGCCCATCAGTTGAGAGGCCGCGGGGCCACTCTCGGCAATATATTGGGCAATGGCATCGGATTCGAAGAGGTTGGTACCATCGGCGGCGGAGAAGGCGGGGACTTTGCCTAGGGGGAATTTGGCGATAAAATCATCAGTTTTATTGGTGACACCCATGGTGAATTCGGGGATGGCCAGCTCCAAGCCATTGAGGTTGGCAGCGGCTTGGGCCTAGTCAGAGACACGTTAGTCTATACATCGGGAGTATAGTCATAAACAATTTTATAGTGGGCAAAGGATTTGTACTATGTACTATGTACAGATAGTATACATACCTTCATAACCCTGGGGCTGGGGGAATAAGAGTAGATAGTGCCGAATGGTGCCATTGTGGAGGAAGATGAGATGATGAGGGATGACAGTGTGTAGTGGGGAAGTTGGGAGAGGGGGGAATACAGTATTGATATTAATATTAGCGGGTGTTTGTATAGAACAGCTGTCAACAATAACCATCAACAATATGGTATACCTTGTACACTGTCCAGTTACACGAATAAGTATATTATTACTAATTGACAGCTTCGATTGAATTCGAATTCGATTCGATTGCTAAGCAAGTGGGTCAGATTAGTAGCACAGTACAGTATTGTTTGTTATTGTTTATTAGTTATTGAGTATACTGCATTTCTATGTAAGTAGGATATACCTATTTACTATTGATACATATCTATGATAACTCTAGTGTATACTCTACTATCATAGTTAACTAACTAGTACATACTAAGGTAGTAGGAGTAGCAGTAGTAGCATAATATCAGACACTATTACTGTAAATACAGTAAATAACTAGTGCAGAATTTCCCACAATAGTAACGTGTCAACTTGAATATACAATGATTTATCAACTATAGTATATATCGTATAACTAGTATATATCATGAATATCCTATTTCATTGATTGATTAATTAATTAATAGTTCATTATTGTAGTAAATATAATGTCTACAATGTAATACTATTATATGCCGGAGTGTGTTGATCAGCTGACTCTTCCACTTCACTCCGCCCTGTTCAACTTCAACTTCACTTCAACTCAGCTTCAACTCTGATGAACTCTGATGAACTCTGATGAACTCTGATTTAACTTCAACTTGTGCACTGGAACTAATCTGAATATATGCCACTCCTTACACTCCCACCAGAATTGCTCATTCTTATTGCTGATTTCCTTCCGGTCGCAGATCTCTTGCAGTTACCCTTGACCTGCAGCTATCTCTACCATTTGCTCCCCTACCCCACTCATCGCCAGCTCTTGGATGCGGAGACCTCGGACTGGGCCCGTCACCGCCAACTCTTTGCCTGTCGCTATTGTCTCCGGCTACGCCATGCTGCCTTCTTTGCGGACCGAATGTTATGCCGTCGTCGGATGCCAGCCGGTCGAGACAGTTGCAAACGATTCTGTATTGAATGTGGCTTGATGCCACGGGAGGGCACCGCCCGCTATGGCCCCGGCGCCCAGGTCTTTTTTCAAGATCACTTCTACGTCTTCTGCCTCTCTTGTCATCAGTTCCTGCCAGGGGCTCGCGATCGGTATGGGCGAACCACTCTAGAGTGTATTTCATGTTGGCGGCAGCATGACTCGCAGTCAGCTGCAGCACGGCCGCAAGTTGGCCCTCCCCGGAGCCGAGGCTCTTCCCCGTTAATAACAGCATCTACGAGATAAAGATTTAGCGCGGAATTTTGAGCTGAAGCGAGACAAGATTGAGTAATTGAACGCAACGATCCCAGTCCCGAAGCTATAAAATGCATACCAAAACACCAGAGCTTGGCAGTTTCACGCGCGACCACCAGCTGAGAAAAAACAATTGAATTATACACTATTGGGATGTGGCCACCATTCTCATCATCGGCAGAAAGACTGCTTTTTATATCATGCCTGACAAGGCTCACTGAGTCGCATGTAATTCCAGCAATCTGCCCTCGCAGTTAGTTCAATTCTGCGGCGCAAACTGCGGTCTGATCGGAGAAAGGTGGTTGATTACTTACTGCTATTGCCCATGTCCTCTCCAAAGAGACTGCGCATCAGCTCCTCGCCGTGCTTCGTGCCCTCATCAGGTGTCCAGCTGACTGCTTTTTTGCCTACCGCTAATCCAATAACATTGGGAAAAGGGTTCAATGTCTTTATATCGGGCTTGCTGCCAGCGGAGCGTGCCATGATCTGCTCGTATAGATTGTGCCCGGCGTAGTGGCCCATGTGCATAGCACCTCCACAGCGTTTGATTCCAGGCCATGCGGCCAGGTCTCCGACGCAATAGTGGGACTCTGCATTGGGGATATTGCCAGAGAATTGGAGTCTAAAGATTCTGAGGGTTAATTCTGAAAGCGAGAACACAACCTCGAACGAACTGAAGAGAAAACGTACGAGGGATGAATCTTCACATATCCATCTTCATTCAATGCATCCGATGAAAGATATGTTGATGTGGGAATGCTTCGCGAGATGGCGCTGAGAACCAGCCCGGTCGTCAACTCGCGGCCATCAGCCAATGTCAGTCGCCAGACGCGACGGCCATTCTCCACGTCTACAGCGGTTGTATCAACTACTCGTTGTCCTAGGATCGTCTCCACGCCCACTTCACGAAGGATCGAGTCCACGCGCTCAGCGAAATCATCTGGCAATGGCTCTGACGAAAGTAGTCGGTTTCGCGAGTGGATTAGAGTGATCTTTTGGTGTGGGTAAAGAACCTCCAACTCTGCTGCCATTTCCACTCCAACGGCGCCTATCAATCAGGAGATCCATTAGTTGACAAGAAATGAGAAGTGGAAGAAATACACTCACCACCACCGACCACTACTACACCTTCTTGGGAGGTTTGAATATCTCCGGCGTGCTTCTTGACCTCTGCGATAAAGTCGTCCCGTCGCAAGGACTGCGGGACGGTGGGGAATGTGCGTCGCAGTCCTGAACCAACTACGAGATAATCATAGGATTCATTGCGCTTTGCTTTCGAGTCATTTTCATTAATCTGGGCCGTCTTTGTCGCAAAGTCCACCGAGTGAACACTGCCGCGGATGAAATTGATACCAGCAGAGGTAAGGCTGGGGATATCCTGAAACCGGGTCCATGAATCCGATGCAAATTTCTCGCAGGCGAGTGATTTTGGAGATCCGATCAGATGAACTGGAAAGGTTGGTTGAGGTCAGCGAGCTGCACTTAGTTGGGAGAGGGAAAAGGAGGGCGGTCTTTACAGTAACCATCTCGTTCGTCAACAACGGTAATCTGCACAGGGATACGATGTGCTGGAGGAGCAATTTCTCTATCATAACTGAAGCGGGGGATTTGACCCCGCGAAAGATCGACCAGAGTCAAAGCAGTACTGAGACCAGCGTAGGAGCCACCGATGATGAGTACTCGACAGGATTGGCTGGTAGTACCAGGGGCACCGTCATTGGAAGGCATTGTAGTATATAATCGAGATGATCGGAAAAATGGTAAACGAGAAGATAAGAGAAGGGGAACACGAAGAACCGGGAGGTATCTGAACATATCCAAAAAGAACAAAGATCAAAGAGTAGAGTATATCGAATGATATTTGTTGGATCCTCCCAAGAAATCCCAGCCAAATCTTATCAGATGCGACATCGCGTGTGCACAGCCTCCACGGAATTATCAGATCCGGTCTTACAGCAAGCCTTGGCAGGGCGTGGTTGGAATGCCCCACTGGATTTCAAGAAGGATCTTGGCCAGTTGTTCTTCAATCTTCTAGTCATTTGATCTTGTTCGGAAATACATATTTGCCAGATTACTGATGGATTAGAGTGTGCAATGCACAAAGTACTGCTGGATATTCCTGATACTCGGGTTGTTGCCATACAGGAGTACATGGTATATGTACAATTCCATCCAGCTGACTCGCATCGAGTGGAGTTCAGAATAGCCTTCGACATACATAGTAATCTACCGAGTCATCCGACAGATGTCATTCATATTTTCTCCGTAGAATATCTCGATTTTCACACTTCGCCTTGAAAGGAAGTCAAATCCGTCGCCGGGCTGGACCGATGTGTATTTACAATACATATACAATACAAGATATACCACTAACTGTATTGACCAATCACAACTCAATCCTCGATCTGACAAGATGATCATCTAATCTGATTGTGGAAACGCGTCATGGTCTTGGGGACATGCCAAGTCGCTAAAGTCCAGCCTGGTGGGCTTGGCTATTAGCGCATGAAAAATACTATTATTACAGTTCCGAGGTTGTGGGAAAAAAAAGGGCCGAGACCCGGTACAGAAGAAATCAATCAGTGGGAAAAATTAGGAATGAAGTCAGACATTAAACGCTGAAATCTGATAAAATCTTGGCTGGGGCTGGTGGAGCCCTCTAAACAGAAAAAAAAAAATCTTTTGCTTCTATCCCGCCGAGAAGTTTTGTGCACGCCGTAAAATCAGAGGGAAACAAGAAAGAGAAAGGAAGGAAGACATTATGAGACGGGGGAATCAGAATCAAAGTCAGAAAACAAATCATGGGTATTCGGCATTGTAGTAGAATCATCATGCTCATGCGCGGCGGGCGAGGGCGTCAGTCGCCATTTGGCGCAGCTCCACTTTGCGCACTTTTCCACTGCCAGTCACAGGCACTGTACTGGGCACTCCCTCTTCGCCAAACACAAAGACGTGTTGGGGTGCTTTGTGACGACCCAGAGTTTCTCGTGTCCAGGCTCGGAGATCCTCATCAGTCGGTCGGGCGTGATTAGGACTGATTTGGATGAAAGCTCCCACCACCTCGCCATACTTTTGATCGGGAATACCGATGACCGAGGCCAATTCAATATTAGGGTGAGCTGTAAGACGCTCCTCGATTTCAAGAGGATAGATGTTTTCACCGCCTGAGAATGAATGATGAGTGTCAAATCCCAAAAACGAATGAAAGTCCTAGTCCTAGTGGAAGTTGCGTACCTCGGATGATGATATCCTTGAAGCGGCCAGTAATAGTACAATAGCCGTGCTCGTTGAACGAAGCTTCATCGCCTGTCTTCAACCAGGTGATACCCTCGGCATCCGTTACCAGGGTCTCGGCCGTCTTCTCTGGGTTATGCCAATATCCCTTGGTGAGTTGGTATCCGGCGATACAGAGCTCGCCGCGTTGGCCAACAGGAACGATATTACCCTTGGCATCGATAATCTTCGCGCGCGCATGGGGAAGGACCTTGCCGACGGTGGTCAGACGGGTGTGAATGCTGTCGGTGGTGAATGCGTTGAAGCAGGTAGGGGATGCCTCGGTGAGACCTATATCACCAGGATCAGTTAGATCGAGCCAGCAAATGACGAAATAAATCATCAAAGCACCACCAGGTGGTAGATGCTCTTGGATAGCTTACCATAGCTGCTGGTGTACTCAGTCATGTTCAATTCCCCGAGGAGACGTTTCATTAGAGGACGCGGAACCGGTGCCCCAGCAATAATACCAGTGCGCAGATTAGATGTATCAAAGTTGTCGGGCTTGGGAATGCTAAGAATCGCCTCGAACATAGTCGGAACACCGTGGAGGGCCGTGCATTTCTCGTCGGAGATGGCGTGCAACACAGCCTTGGGATCAAAAGTCTCGCTGGGGAAAATTATCTTGGATCCATGAGTAACAACGGCCAACATTCCAAGAACTAAACCAAAGCAGTGAAAGAGTGGCGGAGGACAGCACAATATGTCGAAGGAAGAAAGATTCATGCGATCACCGATGAAACGGGAGTTGTTGACCAGATTGCTGCGGAGATTAAGTTAGCGCACGGTTATCATGCATGGAGGGATGATCATCCATGATCACCACGAAGAGTCTCGACAGCAATCAACATACTGATGAGTTAACATGGCAGCCTTTGGGTTTCCTGTTGACCCACTGGTAAATTGCAAGTTACAGACATCGTGAGGGCGCAATTGGGATTCGCGATCCTGGAGAAGATGGGCTGGCTGGGAAGCACCGCGCTGAATGACATCGGCGTAGGAAGAAAAGTTCTTGTAGGCGCCACGAAGAATGATAATCTCATCGAGCGAGCTGGAAGTGCCATTTTGCTTGGGATTCGGGCCGAGTTCAGTCAGGACTTCTTCGAGGTTATGTCGACCGATCTGGGGAGTCATGAAGAGAAGGCGACATTCTATTCTCGTTAATGAGATCTTCTAATAAGGTGTGAGATTTAACATCCAGTGACCCGAACATAACATACCAGAGTGGTTGAGGGCATAAGACAATTCCGATGGAGTGTAGGTATTGTTGAGAACCACGAGGATAGCCCCCACGCGCGCTGCAGCAAAGAAGACGGAGATGTATTGTTCACAATTGCCTGCCATGATACCAACACGATCACCTTTTTGAATTCCCATGGTCAACATTCCATGGGCGAGGCGATCGGACTCTTCCTTTAAATCGGCATAAGTCCAGCGAGCACCGGTCCAAGGAAACACAAGGCATTCATAGTCGGCATAATGCAAAGCTTGAATCGTCAACAGTTCGCCAAGAGTAATATCGAGCAGTTTTGGGTGAGTTGGGCCTGCAACAATTGACAGATGCAGAGGCGCAGCAGCAGGATGGAGATGACCGAGAGTCTGGTTTAGACGCTGAACACTTGGAGGGACAGCCATTGCTCAATACTCAGACAGAGAAAAGACTTGAGGTAATCCGAGAGGCCTGAGCAAAGTCGATCTGATCTGAACACGAAACAAAAAGTCACAAAACTTGAAGGAGAAGGAAGAGAGGGGGGAAAGAAGAGGATTGGAGGGGCCTTTTGAAGGCTTGTCGGATGAGAAAAGAAAAGAAAAGATGGAGAAGAGTGGAGAGTCGGTGGTAACTCCACTCAAAAGTCCATTACGCGTAAAAAAGATCAGATATCTCTGTATTGTCCGTTCAGCAGTACGCAGTGGAATATGAAATACGTAGTACATATTATGCTTGTGTTTTATGATTTATGAATATGCTCGAGAATTAAATATCAATTCTAATTGTCAAGAATATTTGCAGTGGATTGTGATTTTGCAGTATAAAATACTCAACTTGCTTTAATTCTCCACAGTCTTTGACCCCAATTGACCCTACTTTTTGACTACAAGCCCAATCCTTCGAAGATAAAAATACATTTGTATATTAGAATATCTGATGATTGGCTGAAGATTGTAAAATGTTGCAGTGAGGATGCATAAAGTGATGTACAGCAGGGGACTGTGCATGGTATTGTGTATTCTAGTATCTTGTATTAATATAGTGTATTGTATAGTGCATTGTATAGTATCGTAATGTACTGTATTGTGTAATTCTGAATTATTCCGCGGGTTCTTCGCTTAATCGGGTCCACTCGGAGACGATGAAACAATTTCCATCATTTTATCAAGGAAAGTAAAAAGAAATTAGAAGCAGAAGAACAAGATCAAGAATCAAAAGAGCTAGACTTGTCCCCACTGATTGATAATTTTCTGCACGGAACAATGCCGAGGATGACGATGCACAATCCTCGCCCGGTATCGGATATACTTCTTCTTCAACTTGACACTCCACTGCAAAACGGCAAACCCTGCATATCTGCAGGGCTGCAGTGTACACTACTGTACTCGGGAATCATCGAGAAAAAAGAGGACCTCGGACCCTGTCGGTACGGACTCGGACTCTCCCGGATCATCCAAAACTTGACTTTTACACTGCCGATCTTCGTGGACCCTCCATGAGAGAACTGACCAAACCAGTGTGGATCTGCAAATAACAACGGTTCACTACAATGTGTATACGAAATAATATGAAGTTGAACTCCCAAGTCTTCTGAGAAGACCCTAACTGAGATATCTAATGATACATTGCCTGTTCCTAATGGATTGTTTATTGCGCACCTGCTTCCACTGCCTAAGCATGATTTCAAAAATCAGAATATTGTAACGTCTCGCAGAGGTTCATTTTTGTTCAGAACGATGTCAAAGACTAGTTGTAAAAATAAACTCGATATTGTGTGTGCATCCGAGTACAAAGCTACATTTTGGAATGAAATGAGTATTGTGAACATTTTGAACTATGTATGATACTATGAGAACCTTTTTTATAATCATTGCAAATGTCACAGTAAGGGTTTATGACAAAATTACAATGATATTCAACTTCAGAATTAACACTTATCTAGGTAGTACCTTGTAGCTTAGTGGTGATCTCAGTTAGCAGAAAGTTGTCTACACATGGAAAGATAATCCGCAGTGATGAACAAGTCTTGCTAGTACTACAAAAGCAGATGATAGTGCAAAATAGGCATAATTAACAAGGACCTTCTATTAAATAGAATAAATACATAATGGCGTCCCGATATAATGAGACAAACGAAAGGCAAACGAAGGACATGGTCCGTAGCCTGATAATGCTTCAAAGACCACACTCTCTCAACGGACCGGAACAAAAGGGCCTTGCGTAAACATTGCAGTGTACATATATGTACGTGGATTCATTGTATACTCCTCGTGGGCGATTGGCCACCCCAATCGCTGAACATGGTGGCTCCCTCGTAATCCCAGCGGCAATTTGAACAGGATATGTTCAATTTAAAGAAGCGAGCCGAGGGCAACGCAGGGGACAGCGACACCGACAAGGTTGCCGTTCTATAAATATTGTTAATGAATTGAGCCAAAAAGAGAGAATCTGAGGGGTTACATACGGCCTCGGCGCTATCGTTCTGGCAGCAGGCAATGTTCTGCTTGCACTTCTGCTCGACGAGCTGGTCGATGCCACCACCAACAACGTTCAGGACGGGGACTGCTCGGCCTTTGTTAGTACACGTTGCCGAATAATTGCTTCCAGATGCGAGAGAGCCTTACCGTTGGCGCTGATGTCGTTGCACTGTCCGAACAGACCGAGGCCATCACCACCGGGACCACCACCCAGAGCAGTCTGCAGAACACCGGCCAGAGGGCCAGTGTTGGCAGTGGTGATGTCGTGGGTGTAGGTGGCCTTGTTGCAGCAGGAGACCTTGGCGTCGTTACCGCACTTGGCCTGGGCTTGCTGGACGGTGGTGTCCTTCTTGACGGGGAACTTGATGTTGCCGCCGTTTCCTCCACCGACACCGTCACCAGAGCCCTCAACACCGTTACCGGTGTGAGGCATGGCCAGAGCAGTGGCGGCGAAGAGAAGAGCGGTAGCGAAGAACTTCATTTTGATGGTGTTCGGAGTGGTTTGGTTTTGGCCGCGAGGAGCAGATCAAAGAGAGAATTGGAAGAAAGAGAGAAGATGAGGCTTTTCAGAGTGATTGAGGCTGATGATAGACAGAAGATGAGACCGGATTCTTCGCTGGCTTTATACCTTCTGACCCCGAGCCCAGCATCATCAATCCTTCTTCTTGAAAGCACGATTTGGTAGCACGGAGGTAGGGTTCATCACGCCCTGCAGACTCTGTTCACTAGGAAATCAATAGATCTACAAGACCCTACCGATGAAGATCGTGCATCGTTACTTTTTCTCAGGCACGTCGACGCCCATCGGGACCTTTCTTTGGATGAGAATGCTGCAGCGAGTGCCTTGGCGTGGTACGGGTACAACTTGAAGCTGTATCATGCAGGAACATATCAACAAGGGTCCCTGTCGATCGACGCCCAACTGCCGAGTTGAGGAGCTCTCGAGTGGAATGGCTGGAAGAACCATCCCATAATAGAGACGAGCAGCGCCGGGGTAGCACACCGGCTAGTGAATGTGGCTGCCGTGTGTTCTCCACTGGTCTCCACTGAAAATTGAGATCTTCCGGACGCAAATACATAATTGCTTTTTCGTTGATGCGGGCGGTTGTGCTCCCCGGGGTGATCGGCAGGTGATATGATGTATCACCTCGCAGCAAGATCTGGGGGCGATGGTTAAGGGGTTAGTTGCTGTTGGATCTGGCTGTTTTCGCCATTTCCCCAGAGTATTTCATATTTGTTAAGCTTTGAGTTCGGACCGGTCCTTGATAGCACGGTGATCTCGATCAACCACATATCAACTTCGGATGAAGTATGGAAGAACGAATCCTCTCCAGCACCCTAGCAATAAACTGCTCCTCGGATTGATCGACTCGTACTTTGGAGGGGTCGCCGTGGTAATTCGACTTGTTCTCCCCAAAATATAATTTGGAATCAATAATCCCATGCAGGGGCGTGCAGCTTGTTCTTTTTCATCCTGCACCACGCAGAGCTAATCCTGTAGCTTCGGAAGCATCTCCTCACCTCCCAGCAGGTTTCTTTTTGCTCTTCTTCCTTTTTGTCATTATTTGAAGGGAAGTCAATATGTCGATCTTCGGAGTTTCGATCGTATAAACCAGCTTCGATCCAGCGAATCATGAGGTCAAACAATACGGCATGCGGCAATATTGCTTTTGCCATGACAAAAATACTCGTGTAATTCAAGGAAGGAAAAGATCTAAAGTCTATATACAGTAAGTCTAGGTAGGTCTAAACAAGGAATCTGGCCAAGAACACGGAGTAAATCGATTCTTGGCTCGAAATACTCATCACACGTCACACATCATAACTTCGTGGTGCTGAGCAAGTTAGTTTGTTGGCCGTCTCACCGATCTCAAAGATCGTCTTTACCATGTAAAAGACTCTTCCACGTATTTGATAGACCGGTAGCCTTGTCGCATTGCCAAATGGGTTGCGGAACGAGCCTCGTCGGCCATCCCGGCTGGTCCACACACTAGAACTGCCAGCGTGGAGCCAGCTGCAGAGGCATCACACGCTCGGCTCATAATTAGAGACTGGATATGGGGACGACCAGTGCTGATCTGGCAGCCCAACCCCACTAGCTCATTCTGAGGTGTCTCAACAGAGGGTCTGGTTGTGTAGAAAGAGGCTTGGAAATCATCGCGACCCAACGCTGGACGAAGTTCTCGACTGGCAACATCGTGGAGAAAAGCCGTCTGTCGTGCGGTCCAGACCAACTCAATATCTCGTATTCGAGATTTATCCTTCGCCATCTCACCTCCATAGATGGAGCGTCGAATATGGTCTTGGATATATGGGACCGCAGAGGCAATCCCTGTTCCCCCAACAATCATGAGCACGGACTCGTACCTCCACAGTGGGATGTTGTGACCATAAGGCCCCTCAAGGAGAATAGTGGTATTCACAGGCTGGCCCTTGGATCGAAGACACTCTCGACGCAGATTCTGAGTCCATCCATCATAGGGACGCACCCAAAAAATGAATTTGAGTCTTGATTCTTCGAACTTCTCCGCCGTGTCTTCAAAAGCTTCCCGGCTTTCGTCTACGATTGATGCACCAGATAACAAGGGGAGCTGAGAAACATCCCCCGAAGTCCTTGGAGGAGATGTGCTTGATGTAGAATCATAAGACCAAGCCCCAACAGTGAAAGGATGGTTCTCCCAGCCCACAAAGCGCAATGGCTGATATAGAAAAAAATAGTCACCTGGCTTGGGCTGTAAAGCTTTCGTCCCCGGCGTCACCTCGAGTCGAATCACATTAGCGTCCTCGTCATAAGACATTCGACTTTGAGTCGATTGGATCTTGTTGCGACCGGTTATACCGACGTGCATGTTGCAATAAACGAGTCTCAATATTCTCAGTGCCCGGTCAAGGACCCATACTGCGACCGAAGGCCACAGATACTGCCAGTATTCGTGTCCTTCAAATACGATGGTATGGCTATCAACCATTTAGCAAGTGCTGGAAAAGGAGACTGATGAACCGAAGAACACCTACTAGAAGCACGCGACGAGTGTGATCACGGAAAATACAATATGAATGATCAGAAATGTCTCGTAGGTAGCAAATCGTATCCGATCGAGGGAGGCCACCAGCAAGAAGATCATCACAAAGAAGGCCTATATTCGTTAGCATTAGGAGTTACTTCGGTATATATGTATGTATATATCACGACTCACCAATATTCCCCAAAGAACGTAAGTCTTCGAGAGCCCCTTCCAAAGCTTGTTTGCTGTAATCATTCACATCGTATTAGACTTAAATTTCCCGGCCAACGGTGATCAAACAGCAAGACAATATACATCGGGACGGTCCGTTTCTTACCTCTGATGTATATCACGACGTATAGAAGGGAATGTACCACCCCTTGCAGTGTGGCTACTCGGGCCACATGTCGATGGTAGATGTTGAATGTAGCAAAGCTCCACCCAGTAGCCCACATGAGAATATTATTTCGACCACCGAAGAGCCATAATAGTGGAAAATTCGCAAATGACATGATACCTGTTCGATCTGCCGAATAGCGAAGGATCTGGTCGGTCGGGTTCGGCCAGCTGAACCCCTAATTAGCGACCACTGATATGCTGGAACCAAATGTATCTGCTTATACATACTAAATATTTCCAGCAAAAGTTCGGTATCCAAGGAAACTCAGCAGGGTGCTGAGAAACCAGAAACCACCGACCACTAGTGCCTCTACTCGTGTTGTATAGGTGAACCCAAGCAAGTTGCGACCCCCGTTGGGCAAAGGGGCTGGCAAGACCAGATGCGTTTGCAGCCAGTGTATGAGACTCGACCATGGCAAGTATCTGGTGCCTGCTGTAGGGTAGGTATTGGACTCGACTTCCTGCTCTGATTGTGAGCTCCGGGAGCGAGAGTTGAGGATCCAACTATAAAGTCGAGATGACATTCCCAATAAGATGATTGCCGCCCAATAGGCATAACCGACGTATCTAATTCGAAGGAAATTAGCACCAGTGGGTCAGGTTATACCATGGCAGCCCAAGTTTTCAAATTTACCCGAATGCATGATGAGACCAAGTTTCATATTGCCAGGAATCCTATACAGAGCCATGTGTAGGCTAGGTTAGCTTCGTCATAGAAAAACAGACACAGACACAGACACAAGATTGATTCGCTTTTGGCGATGAACGTACTATCGTGTTAAACATCAGATTGAAATATGAGGCAGAGATAAGAACTGGGTGGTCCATTGGCTCAGAACGGTCAAGCTCGAGATAGTCAACCTTGCGCATATCGCGAATAACCCCGTCTGTCAAATTCTCCGCAACCGCCTCTCGGGGTAAAAGTTCAAGATGACCGAATTCTTCGCAAAAGGATGCCAACTGAGAGAGACCAGCTGCACGTTCCCTGTCGCGACAATAAAGATCTGAGGCGGCATATATGGATGCGACTTTGAGGGGATTTTGACATCGAGTATCCCATAAACCTTTTGTCGGGGCTCCGGCAAAGGTGATGTAGTTGTACGCGGAATAGACAGCGGTCACACATCGTTGCTCCTGGGGGAGATCACTACCCCAGGCCCACTGAGTAGTCAGTGCGATGGCCAGCCATCTGAGAAGCAGCATGGATGCTGACCTTCAAACTGGAAGGCAGTAGACTATCAATCCGGAGGTGAATGATAAGAGGAGAAGAGGCGGAGTTCGAGGTTCACAGTCTTACGATCTTTGACCGGGGGGAGACCCACCGGGGGGGAGGGTGTGTGCCACCGGGAAAAGTCTGAGGGCGAAGTTTGGTTCTCAACAAAACCATCAATGATAGGGTGATAGCATGACACTGTATCTTGCAACTTGAACTTGAAATTCAGAACTCAGGATAGAAGGGATTTTTCAAAAAGTCACACATTGAAGTTGAGAAGAAATGCAGAAGAGTCAACAAGTACAGGTCAACGTGTGATCTTATCTGATCAATCGCACGTGGAGTCACCTGATCACATCTGATAACGTGATGATCCTTCAATAATCTACTGAGTTGATGAATTGATCGATTTGCAAAGAAATGGAGTGTAATTCTTAATTACTACAATTTAATTCCGTCACATTCAGTACAGGATGAAGTTGTACCCGACCAGTCTCAATCTCAGGACTCAATTCACACGGACGATGCTCTTTCATTCCGCAGGATATATAAAAAGTACTCTACCTGTGCCGATGATAGCAGGGGAACATTCAAGGTCAATTTGATCGGTCCCCAAACTAGTACCTACTAGTATTATAGGTATAACGTGTTGAATAACGAGGATTTTGAATAAAGTAATGGTTTTATTGTGTTGGTCGCGTACACTGTAATGCAAGTACGCATAGTACTAGAAATTCAAGAATCGTAAAAATAGATTGCATCTGATTACGAGTAAAGACCTGTAAAACTATGAGAATATTATGCGATCTTCAGCGACGGGCCACTACCATGAGGCATAGTTCTACAAGCAAGGCCTTTTCATCTCCATCGTCTCCTGAATTTGGATAGTAACGCATTGGCGCTGGTGACGAGTTGACGCGTTGTGGAAAATGACAGCTCACATTCCGATCTTTTCCCCTTTGCCCAACGTAAGACGCGGGCAATTTTTAAAGTCGCAAGTATCCTAAAAAAGAACAAAAAGACAAATCATGGATTAGCTGCGAGATCATATAAACGCGTGCGCGAACGCGAACGCGTCACTGAAGAATATCAAGATATACCTTGTACACTTCTGTTCCCCACCAGTTGAAATGCTTGCTAGCACCAGTGAAGAAGACAGTTAAGAATATCAGCACACCTGCAACACTGACAGATGAATCGAGAGCCGAACTCAGAACGAAATTGTACTTGCTCCACCAGGCGTGGAGGCGTCTTCGAACGAACCACCCAAAGATGAGACCGACCACAGCCCAACTACCATAATTCATGCCCGTTGCCGGGGGCAAGAAATTCAACCCACCCAGGAACAGTGGAATATGGATTCGCTTCCACAGCGAATTGGGATATCGGCGACTCAGGAAGTGGATGGGGATCGGAAGGATAGCACCGATGATGAAGAAATACAGAAGAGCGGAGTACCCGATGTCATTGTTGAAATAGCGACGAGGCCCGATCGCACCCCAAATCAAGGAGGTATTGAAGTGCGTCTTGGAAAATGGGCAGCTAAATCCATTCGGGGCAGAGTCGGTGCAGACATGTGGGATATGGTGGAGAGCCCAGTTGAGAACCCCGAGAGAAGATAACACACCGACGACCATTCCCACACATTGGACAAGGAAGAGCTTGCGCTGTGGGATCTGTACATGAAGGAGAGAGACCAGTTAGAAAACTTTTCTTTCCACAAGATCATTCAGGAAGAATCTTACGTGGGCGTAATAGGCAAGTTTCATGTCCTGTGCGAACCAAAGTCCCTTGATGGTGGTGATATAACCAATATCAAAGAACCAGATATTTGCCAGCACATTCCCCTCGAAGACGAATCCAGCCACAATGCGACAGAAGATATCAATATTGATCTTCATATTGGCGGTCCCATACACAAGAGCAAGCTAGGTCAATGTTAGCGATTTGTCCAAAGAATCACAAGAACGAAAAAATGGAACTGATGAACGGACCGGTGGGAAGAAAACCAGAGCAATGGCACAAGCCAGCAATACACCGTACCACGGAAGCCCAACGTTCCAATATTCGACAGCGAAGATTGACATAAAGAGGGCGACCACACAGCTAACCAGATACCACCACATGGGAACTTCCGGCTCCCCTATTTCGTCGTTGCCGGTAGTCTTAGGTCGTCCAGGCAAGGATTCCATCACAATCTTGGGAACTCGTCGAACTGCCTCTGCCATGACATGACGGTGTTCTAAGATGACCCAGACTAGTAGAGCACTGAGAGTGGCAAATGAAAGGCCGAACATGTTCAATGCATATGTAATTGGCATGTAAACCTATCAATTAAGAGACCGATGAGTGATAAGTCACCTTTGTGTTGGGAAGGGCCAAGGGCTGCCTTACAGGAGAATACTTCAGGTACTTAGCCATATCCAGCTTGAAAGATGGATTGAGTATCTTCTTGACCTTGTAAGTCTGTCCGGTATTATCAAATACTGTTGTGATCGAATATTAGCTCATCTGGTTGTTCAATTCAGCAAAGGAAATCAACAGAAGAGACACGTACCACTGGAACTCTGGAATGGAAAATAGCCGGTATTCCACACATTGGTGTAGTAGCAAGCAACGGCGACAATCCAGATCCAGAACACGAGAGATGCGAGAATATTGATGACAGCCCACGAGGGTACCAGCAAGGGAGATCCGACGTATGAGACTTGGCTCCCTGTGAGTCTGGTTAGCAGGTAGACGAAGATTAGGGGAAGATTGAAGAGCCTCACAGTCAAAGGTGATTGGGATCAGACCCATGCCAGAGTTCATGCCGAAGACCTGGTTCACGGTGGGACTTGTCGGATTGATCCAGCAAGGGAAATTGAAATAGCTCAATGCTGGGAAGAGAAAGTCGGGGAACCAGTACCAGCAGAACGAGCCGAGACATACCAAGGAAAAGAAAGCGTAACGGGAAATCTTCCAGGTATCAAAGCTATAATTGTGTGAGCTCAAAAGGACGAGGATGGTAAGAACAAGAAAAGGAAGAGGAAGGATGCTAACCTTGCTTCACCCCGATGACTATTATGTAAAGTGGTTGTCAGAGCTGTCACTCCGAGTACACCTGGCCAGATGAGCTCGCGAGGAACCACGACGATGGACCGAAAGAGTCCAGCCAGACAGAATCCGATCAGCAAGGTCGATAAGGTGATGAGGATCTGGAATCCCCAGCCGGCTCTATATCCATAGAACTTCTCTTGTTCCACCAAGACATCAGCCCCGAGACGAACGTAAATACTGAGATTGGACATGACATAGATCAAGGTATGTTCCTGCATTACAAGCTCTGTTAGCGTCCCATCTGGTAGTGTATGATTTGGACCTCCATTGGAGCCCTAGAGGGGCAGTATTGACGAAGAATGATCTGATGCAAGATACCTTGGTACTGAATGGTCCTGGGTTGAGATTGAATGACCAGCAACCGAGTGGAACATTCCAAGCGGGGATCGTCTTTTCCCACAGCTTTCCTAGCGGGTAGGCCAAAAGAAGAATGGCACTGGAGGTAACGGTGATGTTGGGCTTCCGGAGAGTGTAGAGAGTATTGAGACCACTGGCGACGATACAGAAACCGATCGCCAGCACCCACATGCGAAGGGTGAGGATTTCCTCATTAGAATCATCGCGTGTCAAGTCGATACCGGCGGCACGAAGGACATCCGATTCAGAGTCGGTATCTTTACAACGATGAAAGAGTCAATTGATTGGAGAAGGGGAGAGAAGACGAGACTGACTGACCATTTTCTGACTGAGGAGTCTCCTTGGTATCCTTTACCTTAACATGAATATTGTCAAGTTCCTTGACTTCTGCCATCCTGCAGACAAATCAGAGCTAATTATCTTAATTATTGTTGAAAAGGGTGATGGGAAAGAAAGAAGATCAGATAAAAAAAGAAAGGAAGAAAAAAAAAAAAAGGGAAATCAGATAAGATTAGAAGGAAATTCTTTTTCTAATCTGATCAAACCTTCAACCTTGGGGAAAATACAAGAAAATACGGAAAATACAGAAAATATAAACACAGAAAAAAAAAGTCAAAAGAAATCAGCCCTACAAGGCAGAGGTGGGTCTATGGAAGCTTCAAAACTGGGTCAAAAATGGAGTCTTTTTTTTTTGTTCTTTTGGTGTCTGCCTGATGTTAAGTTAGTACGGAGTAAATACTATGTATAGTACTGTATTCTTTGGATTAGATTGGTGATTAAACGTGGGAGGAAATTGATTTCCTCCGTGGATTGATGCAACCCAATAAAGTCAATTAGTTCTTGAAATGGTAACTGTTCTGTCATGTTTAGTAGTTATTTCTGTTATTTGACTACTGAGAATAGTGAAGAAAAGGAGACGAGCATTTTCCCTTTTATTTTTTCCCGTTTATGTAAACGGATGAGATGAGACAACCAGCAAGTCTCTCCACTTGAGTGGATCGTGGACGCACGACTTCTCTCGAGTTCAAAAAGACAGCCCAGTCGAGGTCATCTTCGGTCAAGTCGCAGTAAAACTCTAGTCCAGTCCAGTCCAGCCTAGTAGTGTCTATTATGTGCCTGTCAGAGGAAGTCTTGGAAAGCTGCGATACAACATTCCTTGGTCTCCCTCCACTTGCTCGATAGATACCTGGCAATTTCGTCTATTCTTCCATATCGAGAGAAGTTTTCGAGAAAAAAAAATAAAAAAAGAAAAGAGAAAAAAAGGTAGGAAATTAAAATTGAATCAAAGATACGATGAAATGCACCTATGGAGTAATAATATGAACGATGGTCAAGAAGAGGGGGATGATTGATGCGTTAGTGCGTTAATATCCAACGGGATGAGACATACTCCGGAGTAGTCCAGGACCATATACATAACCTAGTATGTACTCTGTACTCTGTACTGTATGTCCATTCATAATAACTATGTCCTTCACCATGTTCATGTTTGATCTTCCGAGAATAGATCCTCTTCCTTCACCGAGACCAGAATCTTGATTCCCCATCCATCGCGGCCGCCGATCCAATTCTTACGCTTGCCAACCTTTTCGATCTTCTGGACATCTCGTCGTAGCTCTTCTTTCAAATGGGTTGGGTCTGATTCAACTCTTTGAATAAGAATCGTTAACTTCAACCCATCTTTCTTGCCCTTCTTGCCTAGTCCCGTCGCCCAGTGAGCCGAAGGATCAATCCGTGGCTTGAACGTATCGATGGAACCAATCGGATATAATTGAGCGAGAACAAGCCCCAACTTCCCAATATACCGGGTCCACCACACTTCCTCCGGCGTCAGAATGCCTTGGAGATGGGATTTGAAATCCACATCGCGTGGTGGGAGTTCTCCACCATACCGTTCTTGCAGCATCAATGCTAACAGTGCACGATGGTTATGAGGGATTCCGTGCGTGGAAGCCAAGATTCCAGTGCTGGTACTGTACAAAGCCGCACTGGACGAGAGCTCCTTCGACATGGTGGAATGAACATAGAGCGCATTGGCAAAGGCTTGAATCAGATGAACCGTAATAGTCGATGGGACTGATCGGCCAGCCGATGGGCGGGGCAATGCAGCCAAGATCAGGGCTGCGATATTCTGGGCGGATACAGGTGCGTAGCGAGCCGTGGCGACCTCTAATGGGTCTTGTTGACGAACAACTGGAAGCATTTCACGGAACAAAACCCCTTCTCGGACACCCCCTTGGCAGAAATGTGCCTCCTTGATTCCATGAGGAAGAGACTCGGCCAGAGTCTGGACGAGGAATGCGACCGAGGGGACTTGTTTGCGACGCCGATCTGATACCCGGAAGATTTCGTGTGCCGTCCGAGCTACTTCTTTGAGGGCTTTGGTGTCTTCGAAATCCTTTTTAGGAGCGGAATATCCATTGATGATTGAAATCGGGTAGCTTTGTCCTCGAGTCTGATGGAGATATAGGAGGAGATAGCCCCAGCCTCGGAACCCTCCTCCAGAGAGATAGAGGGGGAATCCACCGTGATCACGAGCCTTTTGGCAGAGACTATCAGGGACCTGTAAAGTATCAAATGCATGGCGAAAGTTGTCGGCCATCTCGTGACGGAACTTTTCTTTGGCCTTGGCTGCGTCGTCTTTGCTTTTGCCGCGTTCGATATCGGCCAATTTCTGCGTCAAAGCCGCCGCCCCATAAGGAAAACTGACAGATCCCTTGGGGCTGATTTGGACATCACCGGCGTGCGAGATGATCCATGTCATTTGCATGCTCCCTCCTCCTAGATCCAGCGCAAGACCTTCCACGTCGGAGAAGCTGCTGGCAATGCCCCATGCCCCGACAATCCCTTCTTCTTCCTTTCGCAAGAGTTCCACTTCGACCCCTGTAGTATCGCGAATCGCATCTGTGAACTCAGCCGAGTTGAGTGCTGTCCGAGTCGCCTCAGTAGCAATGAGTCGAATATTCGTTGCGGGCACACCGATTTCAACGCAAATGATCTGAAACCGAACTATGGCACTGACGACACGATCAATTACAGATCGTGGGATTGGAATCCGATTACCAGTATCAGGGTCGATTTGTGCTTCGTACAGCGAGATATTGACTCGGTGGAAATGAACAGTGGGAATGACTCGAGTGGTCGGGGTTGTCAGGTCTGAAATGGAACATCGAATACCATTACTAAATCCCACCAGTTAGCTAGTTTCAACCTAAGCAAAGGGGAGTAAGACGGGGATCTCTTTGTGCGATATCTAATTTACCTGCCTAGATCAACCACGGCGTGCAGGTGGATATTGGGGTCTGGCGAGGAGAGCATAGCCTGTTGGAGCTGGTTTGAGCTGACTCGAGGTAGCTCATCGCCCCCGCCCATGTTGAATGTAATGAAACAAGATATTTATTGTTTGACTGTGGGATATATTTAGGAAATTCTGGCGGGGAAAAGAGCGAAACGAAAGAAAACAGCGTCGTCGCACAAAAAAGTTGCAGCGTTGAAACTCCGCGGGGGTGGATGACATCACGTGCAGCCTGAGGTGTCGACGGAGTATAAAGTGGAAAGTCGAGGGAAATTCACGATTCAACAGGAAGAAGAAGAGGAATCATTTTAAAAAAAGTACTGAATAGAAAAGATCTGACTAGGTAGGTACTTAAGCATAACAGATGTTGCTTACTGACAGCGAGGAAGAGAGAAGAGAGTTGATCCATTTAGTATGTGACAATCATGATCTATACAAATAAGACTTGTTAAAAGACATCACCATTCAGAATATCCGCACGCGATCCAAGATGAAACATTGGGATATGCTCTACTGGAGCAGCAACTTTGACCATTTGACCACCTGCATAAGTCTCGTTCGTCCACCAATAAGTCCAGGGCTTGGTTTGATTTCCGCTATTGCGAATCTGAGGGAGATACACAGACCATTCAGTCACATTTGGAACGGTGACAGGTGAGACAAGAAGACTTGGTCCAAACATGTATTGTTGAGTAGTCACATTATTATTTTGACGTGTCCACTCGGCGACTCGAGCATCGGAAGTCTCAAAATCCATATAAAGAGGCCGCATGATCATACGACCTGTGCGATGAAGTTGCGAAAATAACGCCTGGATATATTGAGCGAGTTGATAGCGAAGATGGATATATGAAAGAATGATGGGGGTATTTTCCTCCCCATACGACCATGGCTCATTGTCACAGGTATACCCATGTTGTACATTACAAGTACGACTTCCATGAGTGCGCATGAAAGGTAAGAAGGTTGTCCACTGGAACCATCGTACATAAAGCTCACGATATTCTGGAGTGTCAATATTTGCACTCCACGAAACGGTAGGATCAGCCTGGAATCCTCCAGCATCCAGAGTCCACCATCCCCATCCTGTGGCAGCCGCAGAGAGGCCACTTGCAATCTGTGCTCCTAAGGTCTCCCAAACCGCTGTTGTATCCCCGGACCAAATCATGCTGCAGAATCTTTGTGATCCGATGTATCCAGAGCGACTCAAAGACAAGTAGTCACAGGGAGTCCCCATTTTCGTTGAAGATTCATTCCGATACCCTTCTTCAATGGCCTGCTGATGAGCCCAGGGGTAGAGTTTACCAACACTGCTCTGAGAACCTGCGGCATACAAGGCATCTGGCATTGGGAACGGGACTGATTGAATGTAATCACTTTGGCCATTGTTTTCATATGCTTCACCCAGTGAGCCGCCATCTGCTTGATCAATCCAGAAGTTTTTGATCCCCTTATCGAAATAGTTTCGCTTCAGTGTATTCCATAAGAATTGCCGAGCGCCAGGGTTAGTTGCATCGTAATTGCGGATATATGATCCATTCCAAGAGTCAGTTGTACCTGGACCTGACCGAGTAGCAGATAGGAAACCCTGAGCCATCATCTCAAGATAGTTCAGACTATCATCCGCTACACTCGGCCAAAGTGATGCCATCATCTCCGCATTGGTCAATTGTTTCACCTTTTCTGACAGTTTGGCGACATCCGGCCAGAGTCTGGGATCGAGTCCCCAATCTCCTTGGTGAGCCCACGATTGATAGTCAATGACAATCAATGATACTGGAATATTTCTCTCATGGAACTGTTCCGCCAATTGGACCACCTCTGATTGGTTTTCATAGCGTAACTTGGATTGAATGTAGCCGAGTGACCAATTCGGTGGAGTTGGTGCTCGACCAGTCAAGGCCGACAAACGTTGCTGGAGAGTGTCATAGTCGCCTGGTTTTGCTGCAACAATCACATAGTCAACCACAGTGGCTGCATCTGATGTGAATCTATTGCGTAGCTGACCGAATTCCATGCGACCTGTCGAGGCCATATTCCATACAAATCCGTAGCCCTTATTACTCATGAAGACAGGCGTAGGAATATGAGTGTTAAAGTTGACTAGATCGATTGTCATGCCTTTTTTGTTGACGATATGGTCTTGCTGTGTGCCAGTACCGTAGATTTGCTCATCGGGAGTGGTGCTGAAAGAGAATTCAGCCGCAAATTCACTGCCTGGCCCTTTCCAAGAATAATAACGTGGATTGATTGACTTGAGCGGCGCATATTCGTTTGTGAGCAGCGTTTCAGATCCATTGCCCTCGACACGATAGAAGGCTAAGCGATAACCACCGGGATTGCCGCCCCAGCCAGAGGTGCGGACGATCATGTTTCCATTGCGGAGCTCCTCGGTGCGATTTCCAAGGAACGCGGTATCAAAGCTCATCCCATGGGCTTCATTCTCAGGTCCCTCGAGTGGAGGATCATAGACGAAGCCAATTTCTTGACCGGTGGGTGGGCGAAAAGGCCAAGCTCGTACTCGGAAACCATCGTAACCAAAAGGTTGTACAAGGACAGTCTCGAAGCCATGTTGCATGCGAAACCCTTTCGAAGTTGCCTGATGATAATTTTGGCCAGCAGCCGCTGTTGCGATGGCCCAAAAGGCAATTGGAAGTATAGAAAAGCGCATTTTATCGCATACTATTCAAAACCAAATTCCAGCAACTGATCATTGTATATGGAATGTTACCTGTCTTTTAGATTACTAGAATTCAGATTTAGCCTGATTAAATCGGTTATAATGCTCTATTAACCCGTGCAGAGACGTCACTAAAGATGGATCGACATTAATAATTACTATCATCGTGATACTACATAGCGGGGAAGAAGCAGAAGCGAGAATGCGACGATACATGCAGGGACATCGGGGCTAAATAAATTGGAAAAGTGGGATGATCGCCACTTTTTTATCCGTAATATCTGAGCGCAGGCTAGTTTTTTCAAAGCTACCTGGAATAGCGTGGGGGAAATTCTTTCTGTAGTTGTTATGATATTGCTTATACTTTCTACATATGTCCAAATGGATGGCAATGAAGGCTATCAAAGCAGTAGACAATACGTCCACCAGAAAGGGTTATTTCAAAAAGAGAGTATCAAATTGATGAAAGGATGCTACAGCCTTATTTACTTCTAAATTACTAACTATGGTCCAGAAAACACAATGCTGGAAGTTGATTCTTCAATAACGGTATCTTGCTTATAGTTGGGTTACGCTGATGGAATTGAGTGTATAAAATAGTTGGTTGAAACTGAATATTGAAATCATTCGATTAAATAGTAGCCATGTTTCAACTTGACGAGAACGCATAAATCCAGTTGGAGACTTTTGGAGATCACTCAATCTCCAGCCTCAAAGCATCATACTGCACGTATACAGTAGCCGGTAGGATTGCGGTTTCGGTATCAGTAGCATTGTGCGGAAGATGAAGGCGCAACACATTATTCCCTTTCTGCAGCCAAGAAGCAGGGAACTTCATCCGAGAGCTAACCTGGTAGCAACTCACAGCAGATCGAACAATGCAGCTACTAGATTGGTTGAAGCCAATTACCATGGTCAAAGGATCCTCCTGTTCGTTGATGTAGCTCTCGAGGGATAAGTTCGTGTAGGGCTCGCTGGCGTTGTACAAATCTGTATTCCCTGCAGCCGTTTTCGCACCAGCAAGTTGAATAGTGAGTGTCGCAGTCTTCTTTTTGTGTAATTGTTTCTCGTTCATGGAGAAGTTGATGGTCCAATCATTGGTAGTATCGTACTCGACATGTGAGTTGGACGGTGTAGGGCCAAAGACTGACCAGTGAACCGTGTTAAAGTCTACTGCTGGATCACTGGCTCCGATTGTATAATTGATGCCGTGAGGAAAATCTTCCGTCCAGTCGTAGGCACCCCAGTAGATGAGATATTCAGGCGGACTTAAAGGATGTGTTTCGTCCCTAGCGTATCCGCGACGAAATTCACCAGATGACTTGTCTGGAGTTCCTAGTCGCCAGATTTCCTTACCTGCAGATTCCTGCTTCCAGGTATCATGGACGGTCGTCTTCTTTCCAGCGCGCACAGTAATATCTTCCTTGACAAAATCACCGAAGATACCGTCTGCGTAGATTGTAAGTCGATACTTCCCTTCCTTGATGCGGTCAATTGTAAAGCTTCCATCTGAGCTGATCTCTGTCCAATACTGATGTGCTTCTGGTGCTGCGCTATTATCTTGAAAGTAATATCCACTAGCTGTTAGAATGGCGACAGGGCGGATAGCAGATTTAGGAAGCTTGACTTTTCCTTTCAAGCTTCCTCTTTCCTTTGAAGGGGAATATCCTATAACATGCTTGGCAATAGAATCATAAAATTCGGCATTCCACTGAGGATTGGCTAGATCCTCCGCCTCGGCACGAAGAGTTTCTATAGTGTCGGAGCCCTTGCCCCCATTGAAAAGATAGAATTGGGGCCCAAAAGTCCGATCAAAACCATGAGTGATATTGGGAGTGCCCTCGCCATGATGATTGGAGACCAAATAGTTATAAACTATACCATCGACCGTCAAATCCGAATGAATGGGGCCCTGTTCAATTATATCAGCTCACTGCAAGCAACAGCTGTGAAGGTCTGAGAGTTCTCTTTACCCCGTAGTATGTGTCCTGTTTATTGATTTATTAGTAGCTTTTCCTGTGAATAAAAAAAAGTGGATTTCATTTATGACAGGAACCTAATAGTGCCTCACTCGTACCTTTGTGTTCATCACTAGCCACGCGCCGTATGTAACTCCATCAGATGTCGAGCCATCAGCGTAAAGACCGTGAACGCTATTGTTTCGCCAATCTAAGAACAATTTTCGAGTCAGAATTAGAAAGATCGACAGGAAAGATATCCCACGACTAGAGTAAACTACCATTTGAGAAGGTATATTTGGTAAAATAGTCCGAGAACTGGGTGTAGTAAGAATCATTTGGTGTATTGTTGAATGTCCATGTTGCATCCTGCACTACGACTTGCTTGGATATAGCTTCTTTGCTAGGCAAAGGGGCGGTCTGAATGTCACTTGATGTCAAATGTGTCCAAAGCTCGGTATTTGGTCGAAAGAGAGTTCGGAATTCCTGCAAATTGCGAAGAAATGGTGTACTTTCGTTATAGTATGACAGCCGGCTGAACATATGTAAACCTGTCTCGCCCTCTCGAAGAAACCAGTACTGTTGAAATTGCTGACCAGTCGGTGCATATGTATCAGTCAGGATGAGTCCGCCATATTTGGCGCCGGTTGAGTCAATTCCCTGAACAGCCTTGGTGATGGGAGCTGTTGAACCGGCAGTATAGAACCCAGATGGTATGCAATAACAATCAAGATATGGTCCAACTCCGGTAGATCCCGATTTCGGACCGAGTAAATCTTTGCCATCCAGAGACAAGTCTACTATCTGACCAGAATCTCTTGATAGGACCGCGGTTAGACGGTCGTTCCCTAAGGTGATTGAAGTCTCATTCTGTGTCAGGTCCAATATCGCCAGGGTATTGGTCAGCAGCGTTGCGAAGGAGAGAAAGAATCCTAGCATTGTGATTGACCATAGCCTCAAATCACGTCAAGAATTTAAAATTTAAACATTCAAACATATTTCAAGATCGTGGTTTATTTTGAAGGTTTCTGTATTTCGAAAACGGGTGCCAATATCCCGAATGACTTTCTCGCTTGGAAGAACTTGATCCGCCAAGTGATGACCAGCAGGGCTAATAAATATATATCAAGATAATTCCACCAATCGGTTTGAGGCTTTTGTGGGAGTAAAAATGCGGAGATGAAGATTTCTGAATGCGCGGGGAATTTTTGCGGGGAGATGAACGATTTGCTCGGTCATTGTTAGCCCGATGTGCTGTGAAACTTGAAGAAGCTTCTTTTTGCTGGGAGGAGTACTCGAAATTATTCGAAATACAAGGCTTTCACAGCGAGAGACAAGAATCACAGATGATCATCGATATTTTGGAAGGCATAGCTCCGAGACGTGGTTGAAAAAAGAGCCAGACGAAGCGCCGTATGAAACGCAAGGAGATGTTGTTGCACTCTGATGAAACAGCTGTGTGATAGTTTCCGACTGCAATGTCCAGATTCTGTCTCTCATAGAGATAGAAAACCAGTTGGTTGGAGGATAATCCTCAGTATGCTTATGAAAAAAGCTACAGGATGAGCTTTCAACATTGCTCCAGGGTCTGCATCGGCGGATGGTTTCATATGCTAAGGGAACAATCGTGAGGGTACTCGGAATGTCAATGAATAATGACTGAGGATCGCCAGATAAAACACTGAAAATCAGGTTTACCCCTGGAGCAGCTCGACTCAAGCAACGTCGCAATGTTTATGCTTGGTCAAATGGTCAGCTAGTACTTTGACGCGCTGAAACTTGAACCACCAAGTCACGTTTATGCGAAGTTCAAATACGAGTCATCGCATTGTTCCATCGACCTTTTCATTCCTTCCCATAAATGTTGGTCTGTGGCAGTGCACATCGAGCTCGTACTGGAGTTACTTGAATGTGTTTATCATCAACCCGGATCGAATCCCGGATTGCCACCGGGTCAAGCTCCGGATTGCAATGCCGAGCGATTATAACTTCGGAATACGTCTGGCAGCTAATGCATAGTAAACACGGCATTTGGAGTTGTTGATCCGAGCTCCATTCATCGGCAAATAGTCATGTTTTTGAAATTATAGGCCAATCGCAGGACCATTCTGTGCGGCATCAATCCGCGAAGTCCCACATCCCATCATTACCCCATAATCTTTCCCCCATGGGGTTTTTAAATGAACCCACGATCCTGAAGGTCGATTGAAAATTTAATCTGGGGCTTCATCATACGAAATCGCTTTCATCCGATCACGAAGAAAACCCTTTATATGAGAACGAACTCCACCCAATCAACGGTATCTTCATCAGTCATGAAAACCAACCAGCTCGATGAGTCCTTACACCTTGAGAATGTTTTCCCAAAGACACCAATGAACGGATACTCCGGTGATGAAGATTGGCCTTCGCGGTCCCCACAGGACCCTCGCAACTGGCCTGCGTGGAAGAAGAATGCCCACATCCTGATGGTCGCTTTCCATTCCATGATGGGCACATTTATGGCTGCCGGGATAATTCCTGCTTATGACACATTCGCTGAGGAATATGGAGTGTCTGTACCACAAGCAAGCTATCTCACTTCATTTCAGGTATGCCCCGTGCAATTGACCATTATAATTGATGTGATTTTAAAATTAACCGATTCATTTACCTCTAGATACTTCTACTCGGTCTTTCACCATTGATTTGGAATCCAATAACTGCTGTATATGGCCAGTATAACATCAGTATTCTGTCTGTCCTGGGAAGTATGGTCTGCAATATCGGTGGTGCTCGATGCCCATCATACGGAGCCCAAATGGCCACCAGAGTCTTAACAGCATTTTTGATTTCTCCTCCGATTGGAAATGGCAGTGGTGTGATTACAAAACTATGCGAGCCAGAAAGGCGAGCCCAATGCCTCGGCATATGGGCTTTAATGACTACTATTGGTACGCCCGCCGGGCCGTTCTTCATGGGCTTTGTGATCAAGCATATTGGCGTACAATGGATCTTTTGGATATTTTCCATCATCAATTTCTGCCAGGTTCTGCTATATCTGGCCATTGGCGATGAAACAATCTACAATCCCGAAAATGAGCGTGAAACAGAATCTTTCTACGGCAAGATGGTTCCAAGACAGATCAGTTCCCACCGGCTAAAGCTTCGCGACTTCATAGCTCCATTTGGTCTGGCAGTATACCCCAGTGTGTTGGTTGCCGCATGTGCGCATGCAATTACATTCTGTTATGGAAATATTGCGCTCATTGTGGAGATGCCTATAGCGTTCGGTGAAAAGTTCCATTTCGATGCTCAACAAATTGGCCTTCAATTCATAGCCATCATGATAGGATGCGTGCTTGGTGAGCAAGTTAGTGGTCGGATGTCTGATTGGTTTCTTTGTCGTCTTCGCCAGAGAAGAGGACACTCATGCCCCGCTGATCGATTATGGCTATCCTATATTGCATTTGCAACTATCATTGCCGGTCTCTTAACCTGGGGATATCAACTACAAAATTCGGAAGAATGGAATATCACCCCTTGCGTGGGTGCTGCGATTGCTAGTTTTGGGAATCAAATGCAGACGACCATTTTGACGACTTTCGCAGTGGAAAGCAAAAAAGAGAGAGCAGCTGAAGTCGGCGTCTTTGTTAATATCTGTCGTCAGATTTATGGATTTGTAAGTCTTACTGGGAAAGATCTCTAGCTCGAAGTCAGCACTGACAAAAGAACGCTTTAGCTTGGCCCATTCTATTTCCCAGATATGTTTGCCGCTTTGGGCCTGGGAAGAGCTGCAGGTGTAATGGCTGCCATTATCGGTGGATGCGCTTTACTCCCTGTTGTCGCAATTCAATTCGTGGCCACTCGGGCACCTAAGCATCAAGAGGCACAGGAAGAACGTGAAGGGTGAACTTGAGCGAGAGGGAATTGGGTCATCCCATCTACTGGATGCCTCAATAGACTAGAATTTCTACATATTATCCGGAGCTCGGCGCGAGACATCTTCAATACGCTACTTCAGATTACGGATCTCAGTAGAAACAAGTTTGAAAATAGCACGCAATATTGCAAAACGTAGCACTTTATGTAATTACATCGAGATTCAACTGTGTATACCGAAATTCAACCTACTGGTCTTACCGCTATGAGTAGATAGTACCTGTGAAACTCTCAACTCTATCATCTATTACATGTGTATGCAATTGACGAATAGACCTGCTCTAGGATGCAAAAAATCCGTGAGACAAAGTGGAAGTGGCATTTTTCACTACGTGAGGTCTCGAGAACGCCCACGTTCTTCGACGGGTCGAAAGAGCCATCTTTCTGTTCTAAGGTCTGGAGACATTAGAACAGATTGCTTGGCACGCTGTTAAGCCATGACATATCCTGAAAGTCAGGAAGCTCAAAGGCGTCCATCATGGCTGTATTTATACCTTCACCAAATTGAACATCATTGAGCGCACTTGGTCCATTCTGGGAGTCCTCGTGGCTATTAGTCTGCTCACCAGGTTGTTGGTATTCAGAAACAACCTGCTCATACAATATTTCAAGAGCTGCCACACAACGTTTGGCAGAAAAGCTATAACTTTGGTATTTGCGTAATATGCCCAGTGCACGATTCCACGAAGAAGTGATGGAAGTATCACTTATCTCCGATGAAATAGCCGGGCATAAACGACCCGCTATCAGAACTGTCGCCGCAGTATATATGTCTGTACACCATGCAGTTAGAACCGAATTCTCTTAGCAAGCTCTACCAATTGGTGGGTAGAATAGCAGCTATGGCATAACTTAATGTAAGTGCAAGGAAACCATACAGAGAATGTTATACCACCATGCTGGCAATGGTCCGCCGGTTCCATCTGCTGGAACATTATTGTATATCATCTCTATCGATTCTTGGGCCACCCGAACACAAATGATCGAGCATTGTAAGGCAACGCGATGAGGAAAAGAGTCACTTATCGGGATCAGAGAGTTCATGGTCAGGTTATCGCGAATAGAGCAATACTTCGATAGAATGGGACGGAAAAGAAGAATTCGAACATGTAAGAATCTGGCGTAGACCTTATTAATAATTGCCAAGATCTTCATGTCAACTCGCTTCTCACTGACCTTGCGTTCAGCACGATTCCCTGGCGAAAAAAGACAGGATTATCCAGTTCAGGTGCCGCTCCCACCCGCAGATGAGCTGGTAGACTTCGAGCCCAAAGGGTAAGATTATGATCAAGTTCAAATATTGAGTTCTCTCCCTCTTTAGGAGTATTATTAAAGTAGAATTCATGAATGTCATCTGCGCCGTCGTCTGTAATTGGTCTGTAAAGACTCAGAAGAACGTCATTCATGATCTCATATAATTCTAAAGTCTTGGCATAAAATGCCAGCAGAGATGGCTGTCCCGTAGGCTGCATTGACTCTGCTGCAGCATTTTCAGATATGAACTCATCATCAACAAGCAATGGCAGAGGAACGGCCCCACTGGAAACTTTCGAAATCATTGCCGGTCGACCAAATGTCATGGACATAACACTAGGAAAAGAAGTGACTAAGTAGGGTTATCTCCCCTGAAATCATTTAGGCTGAAACATACCGGTCCATCAAGACACAGCCATGCCATAACTTTCGAGCAAGCTGTTGCTCTTGGAAGGTTGAAAACCGTGCAATAGTCTGAGGGAGATGGAGACCCAAACTTTGGGCATTGCGAACCGCTAATCCAGTCACTATCCAGCACTGATGTGCTGAATCTGTACTTTGTAGATATTGCGCCATTAGTAGAAGACATTGAACGAGACCCGCAGAGCCTGTATCCCATAAATTGAACTGGAAAAGCCCCTTGGCGCGCGAGAAAAAAGCGTCCGCTGCAGCCTCTCGATCTCCTGGTGGAATAAAATCGGCTAGCTGACTTGCAAGGGCAAATATAACATTGAATGTACACATTACCATGTTCTCGTTGTATTGCAAAGTATCTCCTCGCCAGACTTTGGCATATTCCCCTTTCATATGATTGCAATCAAGAAATGGGTACAGAGGAAAAACATAATTCCAGTAGATTTCCATCAAAGAGTCAGCTGTCCTTCTTGGTGGTAAGACGTAAGTGGGAATGCTTGGTTGATTCTTTCCATTATAACCCGACAAAAGACTGGAGTGAAGAGCTGTTTCTGGGCTGGCGCAAGGTTGACCTGGCGACGAGATCCTTTTGTCGACGGCTATTTTGATTTGTCGCATAAATCCTGCAGCACTTGAACTCCCAAAGAAACCTTGACTGGCTCGCCCTTCTTCTAATGCACCCATCATCGCATTGACCCCATAGTGTCCGGAGTTGCTGGTGGCTTCTGGCTGATCGGGGCATTTTCTGGCTCGGCTCGGATCGACCGGTGTCTCAGGATAAGCAATGACTGGGGATGGTGAAAATATGGAAGGGTGCTATATCATTTCATTAGTCTATCAGGACATATCATATTATCTCGAAGGTTTTTACCGGCGTGAGGGTTGGCTGTGAAGTTCTTTCTGATGCTCTTGGGCTTTCAAGGTGCTTGATCCGATCCTCCAAACTTGCGATGTAGCTGTATCAAATTTAGAGATGTCTGATATGTGGAGCGTTAAACACCCATCCCATTCATACAGGACTTACCTTTGCGTTGCGCGCTTCTTCTCCAGTTCTCCTGTATAGACACACTTGTCTCCATCTACCCTCTTGCTACATGGCCCACATACTGTGTCACTTCAGCGCGGGTCGCATTCCGGACTCTTGGGCTCCTCCACGTACCGGGTTGCACTCCGTCACAGCGGACCTTTCGCGTACGACAGTCATCGCACGCAACAGCAATCTTTCGGCGTTTGATTCGACCTTGATCCTCGGAGCTTTTCATGCTGTGGATAGCACCAAAACCATGCAAGTGAGTGCGAAGAAGGCAAGATCCCCAAGGTGGCCGGAATCGCACCCGAGAACCCCGGTGGGTCTGATACACCAGTGGATTCTGGAAATGATAGGCCAATTCGAAGCCGAGGACCAAAGACGGCATTCTTCCGCACGGGGAACTACACTTCTGTGAGTCCGTGATTAAATGTGGCTTGCAAATCACACTGCAAGATAATTCTGTAAGAAAGGGAATACAGACATGCCATTTGCATGGAAATTTACAATAAAACGACACCGATAAGCATTCTTTCATGGCTGAGAAATGAAAAGAAGTAGAGAAAGTGACTCCTATCTCGATTATGATGGATGCGAAGCTATTAGTTTCTGAAAAGGCCGAGCGTGCCACTAGCTAGAAATAAAAGAAGATGGTGCACTCCCGGCGTATTTTCATACTAACAAAGTATCGCCCGTCAATTAAAATTGACCCATCTCAACCAGGATTCCGATCTGTGCACCACGGTGCCATCCATCCAATCCAGGAATAAATCTCGATCATTGACGTCGACATCATGAAGAATGTTATCAACCAAAAGCGCCTGCTCTGGCATATCCGAGACATCGGGCATCACAGCTGAAGGGCCTTCATGGGAAAGAACCTGATCTAAAATATGCCGGATAACCCTTTGGCCTTGCTCAGAGGCACGGTAATTTCCATCATGAGATTGTATGAAGGTGTCCAAATGCGAGGAAAAAACACTCAGACTTTGGATGATCTCCGAACGAGGAAAATGAATGGTGGCATCCGAGATAATAGCGCGTGATCTTCGCAAAAGTTCCGCAGAGAGTATTCCAGCGGCCGGTAATCCAAAATAACACAACTTTTTTTTGAGATGGAGAAGGTGAGCTGTTGAAAACCGCGCGGATTCACAGAATCAAACTTACGTTGAAATTCATATCAAACACTGGGTGACCTAAGCGAGTTGACTTGGCTACCATGGATAGTAAAGCACTAAGCATCTCACGGGATGTTTCTATGAGGGCACCTGATTGGCCATGCGTCCACTTCTGAATTGTACGAGACAGCAAGAAGTCATTATACAGAATGTCGAGGTGAAGAGCAAACAGTAATCTGTCTTCAACAACAGGAACTGGTGAGTCACGATCTTCTTCCGGTGTCCATTGAAGAAATTCTGGAAGAGATGCACGAAGCCGGCGGTTCTCCTCCAGCAAGTCTCTATTCTTGTATCAGTTTGAAAACGCAAAGCCAGACAGTCCATGTAGACTTTGATGTAAGATAAAATGCTAAATGGACTTACTCCACTTTTCGGCTTATGTCTTCGACTCGATAGCTCAACGAAAGTTCTAAGACTTTCTCCCGGAGAATGCTCTTCAATAAAGAGACCCGAGCCCATGCCCCCTTTCTAATGGACCCTTCCTCATTCCAACCTCCGTTTTGCTCTAGAAGAGAAATTTTTTGCTTCAGCCATGCTGGCTCTGATAGCATTTCTTTGAAGCTGAGATCAAGTGGTAGTTGGATGTCACAGTACCGCCAGCTAATGAGAGGTGGTCTACCTAAGAAGGTAGCCAAAATCTTGTCGATGGTGAAAGTAGCAACCATTGTTCGTTTCCTGAGTTCGGCCAAGTAAAGTGGAAGTTGGGCGCTGGAATCTTCGTGAAGACCTAAGGCAAATACTGTAGTGGATAGCTCGCCAAGTTTTCTCCAAGGTCGTGAATCTGTGTAGAAGAGGCTTATTAGTCTCGCTCGGGGATGGCAACCAACAAGGGCAACCTACCACTCTCTCCATATACTGTGGTCAACAGTGTTGTGTGGTGCATAAGTAGCCAACAAACAATATCATTGATGATACCCGCGCTTTCACAGAACTGGAGACAAATGTCACTCACTTCACTCGCCATTGTCGCCAAACTTTTCGAGTCTGTGGACCCAGGCTGTTTGAATATCGCATCGTCTTCCGAGAGCCACTCGGTTGAAAGGCCAGTAATGCAAAATACTAGCCCAACTATCTCCCATCTACCAGAAAGCAGTTGTTTGAAACCAGACCATGACATATCGGCTGTTGGCTTGAAGGGGCGCGCGTGGGTCCGGAACATCTCTTTGGATAGTTTCAAAGCATGGAGATTTTGATCGACGGCGTTCTCTGGACAATCTCCCCACATTTCCTCCATGAGTTCGAAGATCAGCTCTGTTAATGGCAAACCGAAAGACCAGCCTTCCCATATCTCGAACCGCATGGTTACTACATCTCGGTAGAAAGACAGATTACTCAACAGCGTAAGAACCTGAGCACCTAATTGAATCCTGCGCGAATCCATGGGAACACTTTCTGACTGACTGACTGAGTTTTCTTCTTTCAGATACTCCTGAGAGCGTAAGAAAGGCATGAACTCGCTTGCTGCATCATTGAAAGTATTTGAATAGCTGGTGTTCCCGAGAAATCCGGGAAATGATACCGAATGTTTCTTTTGATTCCATCCCTGATTTTCGTTTTGGAATGTAGCATGATACTTTTGCGTGATACCTTCCTTTTGAATCCTTTTTCTGCTCGGTCGCTGTAAATCATGTCGAGTTAGAGGCGCCGGATGATAAATGCAATCCCCCCGCAAACCTCGGCGGGTGCAACGCCCACATATTGGCATTGTGTGGTCACACCTGAGCTTTGATTTCCGACAAGGCTCACAAGAAGATAGCTGACCATTACGACGAGTAGTTGCCATTTTATCGCCCAGTTTCGGATTTCTGATCAGCAAGAAGAGGAGTAGAAAAACAATTGAATGTCATCAAGACTCGGAGTTCGGAGTTCAAAGCAGCTGACTCATCTCTTAATTAAAGATTGTCAGATTTGAAAAATCAACAAACAAGAGATTATGTTTATTTATAAAAGAAATTGATATATTTGAGGTCTTGACACTGGTTCAAAGTTGATATAGAATACAACTCCAATCTTCCTTTTATCTTCCAAGTTTGCTAGTATAGTAAGTATTCCGTACTCCGTACTGATAGCACAATGTAGGGCAAGGCATTTTATATCGAAAAGTATAGGCTTAAGAAGCCTTCAAACTCAAGTTACAGATAAGTTAAAAAGTTGCAGGTATCATGATTCATCAATTCAAATAGACTCTAACGAAGTAAGTGGATATCCAAAGTTGTAGATACATAAATATCTATGAAACAGGAGTCTGAGTCGCAGTGCCATTCACGCTTTCTAAATGGCGAAATTCTGAAGCTTTAGGAGAATGTTTCATCTCCTCAATTTCACCCTCCTTGGGATAGAAGTTTACCTTTCCATCCCTTTGGATTACACCCATTCGGTCGAGGCAAAGCCGAGCACGTACATAGGGGTCAAGCTTCCAATAGTTAACCCTTAGGCGCTCCGCAAGATAACTGCGTTGACTCGCGGTCGACTGAGTTTTAGTCTTGTCTTTCGATTTGGCCGCATCGATCCACTCAGAGGTGGAGGTCAAATACTCTTCCCCGATCTGATGGCGCTCCCGTATAAGTGCATCGCGTGTTGTTGTGTCCGTCATGGGAGCATTTTCGCTCTCCTCAGGCTCAATGTATTTATATTCCCAGTCCTCAGACCCTCCGAGACCTTTCAGGATCTGGTCTCGAGATATGAATTTCTCCAGATCGTTCACATTGTTGGTGAACTGAACCTTGGCCGCAATGTCCGGGTCCATCCAACCTCGAATTAATCTCCAAACGCCTAAACCCAAGAACAGAAGATATTAGTCGCAAATTGCCTTTCAGATTCGCGAAAAAGGAGCCAAACGTGACCAGGAAGAAGTGTAACTTTTACATACCGGAGAAGACCCAAGGCGCGTTGTGGATCAGTAGCACACCCAATGACTCTGGGTAGTTGGCCTCAAAGCACTTGAGGATAAATTTGACAGGAGGGTATTCCTTGCAGGCAGATGTCAGCAATGAGATCTCCAAGTTTGATACACTATGGCCGGATTTTTGCTTACCATGTTGGACAGGCCAAAGCCGGTCATATCAAATAGGACACACTGCACAAAAAATTAGCGATTGCATGATACCATGTTCAAAGTCCAGCAAGACATACCGCGGTTTCCACGGGGGCAGACATTGTCAGGCGAACTGATTCAATGACATGAACGATGTATCTCTCGAGCGTTTCCTCACTCTGAGCACCGGGCTTGTGTAGGCGTACACGAATTGTAACAATCGGCCTGCCAATCTTGTCCACGCCGTGAACATAACTCTTTCCCATACGCATTTGGGCAAGGAAATCTTCACCATCCTTCTTGTCTTTGACGTTCGATGTGTTCTTGGACTGTTTGAGGGCATGCAACTCACCCTTGGCCATGACGTCGTCTTCGACGTGCATTTCGTTCACGCGCCAAACAATGGCATCCATCATCATGGCGAAGGCCTTTGGAACGTCCCATTTACGAGCTCGAAGGAAGCGAAGCAGCATACCGTCGGGATGATCATGCTTCAGAAGGTCAAGCACACCCTCACGAAGACCAACGGGGGTGATCTCCGATAGAGACTTTTGAACCATCTTCGTTTCCTGGGCGCCGATACCAAGCTCACGCAAGGATCCCAAGACTTTCTGCTGGTATGGAGAGCTGATAGTTGTGCTAGTCTTATCGGAGACATTGCTTTGGGTGCGACTGAGAAGAGATTGTCGGCGTTGCGGCTGAGTTGGACTGGCTGGAGTGGCATTCTCCGTGGCGTTCCCATTGGATTCCTCAAGCGCAGGAAGCTCGACAGCCTTCAGAAGAACAGACCACAGTTTTTGAAGCTTGGCTTCCTGGGTTTCGTTGAGGTTTCCCAGAAACCCGGGTTTAGGGCCGTCTGCAGCCATTGTGGAGGAAGATTGAATGGTCAAACAATAGGTGAAGTTATAATGGAGAATTTAACAAGTTGAAGTGGATATCTGCTGACAGATCTTCAATTTCAAAAACTGAAAAAGACAAGGGGACATACGAGATCAAATATAGCATCGCTTCCCCTGATCGTCATCCACATGAAACCCCTCATAGCCTCCCCACGCCTCGGTTCCAACGGGGTTTGAAGGATGGAAACTTGGGGGAAACACGGACCAAGGCGTCGCGGGGTTTGGATCGTCGATCGGGGGGGGGGGCATTGATCAACGATAGGTCTGCTCTAGCCCAGAGGTATGGGTAGAATTGTAGTTAATCCTGACTGCCCTTTTCTGTAGTCTATATTCGATCTTACTACTCCGTACTATACATACAAACCATTCTATGTACAAACTGGACAGCCTCGGACCCTCGGTCGCAAGTGGATTTGAGACACACACTGCATGTGGGTTGCTAGATAAATCTCAATTTTCGAGACGGCTCTTTGAGATGCAGGGGAATATGCAAAAATAGGATACAAGGTTAATTAATATTCTGTACCTACACCAGAGAGCTTCTTTCAAAGTCAAAGTGCATGTACTTAGGGCAAGCACATATTTGAATCCTTTTCATCTTCACAACTCGGCACCATACAGTATTTACTTCTCAAATACCATATCTTCACTTTGCTACATCTTCTCCAGTTTGTCCCCGCTCTAAAGACACTAAATTATGATGCTCTACCTGAAATATGGGGCCCCGCCATGCCCCTCCATGAATTTCGGGGCAATCGCGCGTGGCCTTTCATTGCTGTGCCTTTACTCAGTATCGCCCAATTTGCACAGGCTGCTCGACCTCGGAAGTGGCGTATTCGGAGAACTTTGACCCACGATGTGATTGAAAATAACACCGAGCTATACTCCGTACATACTACACGAAGGGCGTCATAGGTGAGACCTGGCGCGGACACATTATTCCTGTCAGGGCAGAAGTGCCGGTTGATGTTCCTCACTTGTTGAATTTCCCTTCAAAAACCCCGGCAGATTGGTGGAGATGAAGATCTTTACCATTTACGGGTAAAAGTCTCCCCCCAAGGTTCGAGTGGAGATTGAAAAAGCCAGAAATGAAGACGTTGTGAACAGATGAACATCTACGGAGTACGGAGTACGCCATCATGGTGAGAGTTCTCGTCAGTAATAGACATCTGTCTATTAATGTTGAAAGCATTGTATAAAATACCTGATCTTCTCAAGTTCCATAGTATAGTATCTATCAGAGACGTTTCAAATTTAAGATCCTTCCATCTACCGGTAGAAAACGAAAATTCCAAGTTTTTAATATCTACGTATCAACCAGTTCATCTTGAGATAATGGGTGCTAGTCTCGAGTATATCCGATTCGTTGAGGAGATTTATTTCACTAAAATGAGAATCCCCAAGTATGGAGTAAGATGTTTCTTATCTTGAATGAAAGTACTACCGAGGTAGGTATAGTGTTGGAAATCTCTATGTCAATGAACCATCTATTGACTACAGTATGAGAGACTACATATGAAGAATGGAATTGTCTACACTACCCTAGCGTAACGTAGTCTAGCGATGGTCATTTTTCACAGCTGATGCACATCGTTGCCGAGGGTTGCATGGAGATGGTGGATATCATGACGGCAAAATGGCATCATTTGTGGGTGATAAGCGACTCTCCAGAACTGTATATGCATAATAGAAGATACGACTCCGGGGTGTAGACCTAAGGTAGAGTAAATTCATATTCTACGTTACATGAGCATCGTTGTTCAAATTTAGAGGATGGCTGTGACAACAAATAGTTGGGATAGTCAGGATGATACATAAATTGGTCTCAGGTTCAACTAACAACCATGTCCATTATATTGTATCTAGAGATCTAAGATCGCCGATCGTGCTCACTAGTAGGATGCTGGCATGGTCAAGGCCCAGCAATAAAGTTCATCCATTTCATAGCGTATTTCGTCCACAACCTCAAAATTGCACTTTCTGAGCACCTGACAACTACTATGATTGGCCTTCTCGCACAATGCATACACTTTCTCTGGCTCTTCATCGCGCGCAAAGAGGCTTGGTATCTCTCGTCGGGGAATATTCCACCATATTTTCAACATCATCTGCAAAGCTTCTGTCGCATAGCCCTTGCCCCAACACTCCGGAAGAATTGAATAACCAATTTGTGGACAGGGATCTAACGTGTTGATGCCCACATAACCAATTACTTGCTCCTTTGCAGATGCAATCGATTTGTCCACGATGGCCATTGTGAAGGAGCACCCAATGACCTCAGAGGGTCCCGTGACGAATGTTTTAGAAGAAAGCCATTCCCGCGCATCTTCGAGAGACTGGAATGGTGCCTTAGGATGACTGCGCATTGTAAGCAGGCCATATAGCCACAGTTTAGAGCAGAACCAAGAGTCCGGAAAAGAACGTATTCCACAAGCGTACTGGAGCAAGACACTCACTTGAATTTAGCAACTTCGGGTCGTGAGCGAATCGCAAATATTGCTTGGAGATCAGCCTCTGAAATAGGACGAAGCAGGAGACGATCGCTTTCAGCTGATGGAGGCGACCGCGGGACAATAACTGTCACTGCTTGGCGTGGAAGTTCAAACATGAGAGAATATCTGAATGTGAAACTAATACAAAACCGAATGTGGCCAATTCCTGCAGAATATTGGAATTTACTAATGAACAACTTGCTGATTGTTCAATGCTTTTGATGCTGCTGACGACAAGGTTGGACCATCCGTTTTGATGCAGAAATTGACGGGTCTCGGCGGAATCTCCACTAAACCATCTTTGGAGCCCGCGTTCGATTTGTCTAGATTGAAAGCTGAAAAGCACTAAGATCATCATCCATGATCTTCGTAGACAGCAACTCACGCGATAATCTGCGGACTAGTATTGTATATATGTGCAAAACCCACTGATTTTCTAGAAATCAAGGGGTTCGTACTACAATCGCCCACGGTGGAGTGTATCCCAATTGTGCTGTGAAATGGCATATTTTGGGCTTATATATGTATTCTGCGATTTATTCATTAGGGCTTTGTCATTTCGGAAGAATTTTAAAGCTCAACTGTACATAGTGGTGTGACTATAACCATGAACGTGGCGTACGCATAATGTCCATGGGAGTTGAGGCTAGTCTATGTCAACCTCGACTTGTCTCTTGTTATTTAATATGTATTTTTGGCCTTAATTCCCTCAATCGACCGGTACCCACCTGACAATGTATTGGGCATTACTCAAGTTGGGCATAGAGTCTCTCAATTGATTACTCTTCAAAGGAAGCAATGGTTCCATTTTTTTGTCCAGCAGTATGGTACAAGCTGTGGCCCATGATACTTTGCGAGTCTCACGGTGACTAATTAAATTACTAAGATATTTAGCATATGGAACTTCAAATTTCCAAATTTATTCTACCATGGCTACAGTAGCCAACTTTGGAATACGCTATACTATAAAATATTTCTACATAATACCTACTATACTAAGATTATACTACCGTATATTAAGATATCAGTATTGTTTGTAGCTTTTTATTTGTCTAATCAATATATTTTCATAATATTTTATCCACATTTCAATTTGAACACCTCTCCAGGATTGCCTAACCTTTGTAATATGTATCCTGCACTGTCTTTGCACTATTCTCTCAGTCTTCTTCTCTCAACAATCCCCCTTCCAGCCTTCGATTTTCTCTCTTCAGAGACCGCTCTATGCTAGATTTGAATGCTACTAGTATTACAGCACCTAGTAGGTGCTGCGACGCGTGTTTTTTTGTGGTGTTTATACGTTGTGACACGATATATAGATTTGTAATTTAATACAAAATGGTGTAATCTACAAACAATATGATTTTTGAATTTGATTCGGGATTTAAGAATATACCAACAGAAACTCAGACTTTAGGAAAATCTATTATTTGAACCTGAATTCAGTTTGAGATACTATATTCTAAAGCTGGGTATAAACGGCATGGTATAAGACCTGCTCGGTATACTACACTATACCATATGATATGAGACTATTTGAATGACTAACTGAGAAATATAGAATACTTTGATGCCCTAGGATCACACTTGAGAGGAGTAGGAATTTGAGATGCGACGGTACCATGAACATGTAATAGAGGCTTCAAGTCTAGACAGGCAATCTGCAGGGCTAGTGTGGTCTGATCAGGTGAATGCACTCGTGGATCGAAACTCCGTCAATGCCACCGGATGTCTAGATAAAAAAGCTGCGTAATAGTGCTCATACAACCTTTGATAGTTAGCTCATTTATCCCTTCCTACTAATACGAACAGAACTGTAATTGTGTCTGATACTACTCGATTACGAGTCAGTGAGAATGTCACAAACGTGATCAGTGGACCAACCTTAGAAGGAGAGAAGATGCCGCAAAACTAATAAACCGGTTATGTGCAGTGTTATGCATGAAGCAATATTACCAATAGTCTCAAAGGAAAGGCCAAAAAAGGGAAAGATGGCCGAATCTGAAGTACTAAGACAGCGACCTCAGCTCGGGCCAAAGATCCCCAAGATCAACTAGCACATAATCATGGCGAAGCAAGCCTATTAAATTTGCTGTACAAAAACACCGTTTCATAGGTATGGGTAGAATGGCTTCCTAATAGTTAACCAATGCAATTAGTAATTGTGTACTATAAATAACCTTTAATCTCCTAGGATGTCGTAGCCTTCTCTCGACCAAAGACAGGAGTCCACGATGGAGATAAAATACCGGCGAAAAATGGTGAACATACTTAGCTAACGAAAACCATCTATCTAGTAGAAAGAACAGATTACCACATCTGACACTGTATCGTCTTTCAAGGCCTCTAATCTGCGATCACCGGATTCCTACGTCGTCAGGAGATAAATGCAGGGGAGAATTCCCAGACGCCAAGATCGCCGCTAATTGGCCAAGGGTGCTCTCAATCAATCAATGCGATGCCTCCATGCCCCTACACCCCTCCGAATAATGATAGATGCGAGTGGGGGGCCATAGAGGTAATACCCAGGATCTCGACAATCTCAGCCACGTTAAACGGACCCCGAAGCTTGGGAGTATCTTTGTTTAACATACGAGTGCAACAGTAAGAGCGCTTGATTTAGGTCTAATTATCATAAAGATTGACAGAGCAAGGTGGAACATCGATCCTCCCGAGAAAACGACATTACTACTACATACAAAATAGTCATGGAATTGGCAGGGCTCAGGGGATATTTGGCTTGAAAAAGATTTTGTGTCTGGTTAGCGCGTTTTTCACGCAGGCCTGGTCCTTTAGTATCAACACAAGGGATACGAGCATATTTTGCCCAAGGATAATGCTCGGGAATACCATAGAGATTGTCGATTTTTTTAGGCCTCTCATGCCTAAATATGGATTTTTGTTTCTCGAAACCATGGCCAACCATTTCAACTTTCAACGACCTGTTGGAAAACCGACTATCACTTGTCAACATCATCGTTTTCTCCAAAAGCTTCATTTATTCAACACCTGGATGACCTAAATTGACTTCATTTTAGCTTTCTAGATTAGAGTGGCGACTACGGATAACAAAGTTCACCGGCGTCTGACCTGGTTGCTTCTTGTTTCCCGTCCAGACCCCCTTGAGAAGCAGGGATCGACACATTGGCCACTGATGTGCATGAATAGATGAATATGGGGCCAGCTCGGTACAGAAACGTCCTGTCTCGCGTGAGCGAGATCGGACACATATCCCGTTGTATAGTGGACTGTTGAGGGAGAATGTATAGCCAGCAGAGACCATATGTTCCCAAAAATGGCATAAAAGGCACAAGTCACTGTTCCCAGATTCTGTTCAACATTCCTCCTTTTGTTGTCCAACCGCAGTCTCAAATAGTTTCCATGCCCTTCGAAAAGAATATATCCACCCAGTCTAACATGTATACTGATACTACTCTCAAGCTGATCGATGAAATCAAGGAGGCTTCCGAAACCCCGGGTAGCCCTGGTCACGACCATTTCCGTCTTCTTCAGTTGGTCGATGAGCTTAAGCTATCAATTGAAACACCAACAGAGACCATTCTTCGTCTTATTTATCAGGTATCTTCCAGATCTTATTCATGAGCCCCAAAAATTAGCCTATTGATCATTACGCCAGCCACCGGAAAATGCAGCTCTGCGCACTGTTGTCGACCTTGATATTTTCCCTTTGCTGGTCAACTCGGGAGGGAAAAGCAGCGTTTCGGCTACAGAAATTTCAAAAAACACAGGGGCAGACCGGGGACTGATAGGTAGGGCATAGAATGAATCTTTACCATGACCAAACGACGCTAATACTAGTATGCACCCACGTTTATAGTACGTCTAATGAGGGTAATGGTCTCGCTCGGCCTATGTGCTAGCTCCGCGCCAGAGATTTATCGCGCGACAGATAAGACTGCTACTTTGATTCATCCCATTGGCCGTGATGGTGTTCCATGCATGTTTGTGATCCTTCGTGACTGGCCCCTCTCTTTGACACTATCATGTACTGACCCCAGCAGCTACGATTTGACCTTGCCTACTCTGGCAAAACTTCCCGAGTACCTAAAAGTTCATGGATACAAGAACCCGCAAGATTATTCTGCGTCTCCGATGAAATGGGCTGTTGGGCAAAGCCAATTTGAATGGCTGGCCGGTCGCAAAGGTCATCAACAGCTTTTCAACTCTTACATGTCAAGCAGACGTGAAGGAAGGCCAAACTGGTTTAGTATATACCCCGTCGAAAGACTGATAACAGGGGCACTGCAAGATTCGGATGCCGTGTTTCTGGTAGACGTCGGGGGAAATCAAGGCCACGACCTATTGAGATTTCGGTCTGAAAATCCCAATCACCCTGGACGTTTGATACTGCAAGACCTTAACAAGATTATTTCCAGTTTGGAATCTTCTGTGATAGAGAAGGTTCCTTATAGCTTTCTCAACCCTCAACCGATTAAGAGTATGTCTTGCATCTCAAGCTGCTTTGCCATCGTGGCGCTGACCAAGATAGATGCACGAGCCTATTCTTTCCGTGCCATTTTCCATGATTGGCCTGATCAAATCTGTCAAAAAATTCTTCTCAACACGGTCTCGGCTATGAATCCGGAATATTCACGCATCATCATTGTCGATTTTATTCTCCCCGACACTAGAATCCCCCGGATGCAGTCTGCAATGGATATCCAGATGATGAGTATAGGCGCCGGGGTTGAAAGATCTAAGAAACAATGGATTGATCTCCTGGCTGGAGCAGGACTGAAGCTTACTGGGATCTGGAATACGAATCCAAACATGGAGTCAATCATTGAAGCCGTACCAGTGGCTACAAATGGCCTACAGGACCCTAAGACAACTATCTAGTTCCTTTACTCCTAGCTGGAGACGAACATTGGAACGCAAGATTTTGAGACATAATATTCGATTCATTACTCAGTCTGATTACCAGACGTAGAATTTTCAAAGACAGAAATCAATACATTCAATGAGATTCGGCGATTTGATCTACACTGTCGTCTTAACATGACACCAGGATTCGCAATTTGCTACTAGCAAAACATATAGTATATGTTTCAACTTCTATATCAGATGGAGGCAAGATCATACCACATTGAATTCCAAACCCCGAGCCGTTGATCGCCCAGAATATCTACAAAAGTCTGAAATGCGGAATAGAGGCCCACCGAAAAGCTTAGCTTGGCTTGAAAAAGTCAGATCAGGGGAAATACCATGCAGATTAAGATCAGATAACACGGGTCGCCTGCTAACCAACCCCACTTCCTTTCCGTCCTCAGCGATCGTTCCGGGTCAGGCAGGTGGCAGGTAAAGATAGGAGTTTAATAGTTGAAGCACACAGTGTCGGTCAATATCATAATTTACACCACACGGACTTTCGACACTAAATGTTACCGCTGGATGTTAGTCTAACTACGAGTAGACCATTGATATTGTCAGGGGATGAAGTGTGTCTGCGTCAGCTATCATCTGGCATTTATCATTTCATTGGAGATCAGCACTACTAATTATTGAGCGAAGAGATTCTTCTTCTTTCTCCTTGTTGCCTTGAAGGAATCCAGGAATTGGTCAACTTATCCTAGAAAAATGGGACAAAGCATCGCCAAAAGCTAGTCTACTCACTTTCAAGGTCTATGCGGGTCAAGCTTAAAGTATATCGTCGTAATAATTGCTCTGGTAGTGATCACCAGTCGATTTATTAATGTAGTCGCACTAGTACAAGAGGGAGAATCACGATTGGACGACGCACACCTCAAGTAGGTAATCTTTTATTACGGAACCCTACCCTCTGGTCTAGAAGAATGTTCGAGGTCGCTTTGAATCATAGAAGAATGTCTGAATATACCCCTATCTTGATATCCATTAATCTAACGCGTACAGTAAGCCACTACTCAGAAAGACATCTTCATCCCCCCAGAAGTGCTTTCTTTATGTGATCTACCTCCTCGGTTGTTCCACAAATCAGACCAGCCCTTTCATCGCAGTGCACTACTGACCGGGCAAGAATGTCCTTTCCGTCGGCCGGATCTACTGTCTTCCCTCCAGCAGCTTCAATAACAAGTGCAATGGGAAACAGTTCATACAATCGGCGGAGTTTTGCATCGCTTTCTTTGGTTACGGGGGAGACGTAGACGCCATGACCTTTGACAAGCGCATGAACAACATCTGGCACCAAGCCTCCGCTATAGCGCAGAGTGTATTTCTTGGAAACATAATGTGTGATTAAATCCATATATTTTCTGTTCTCGGCGGCGCATCGCAAATTGGCTGGGGCAAAATATCGAGTTTTGAATGGGGGCTCCGCCAGTCGCACCTCTGGACGAATTATTTCGTGGTCCATGGACTCGGGCTTGCCGATTCCAATCTCAATGCAACGACGCTCACCATTGGGAAGGTTAAGAGCGACAATAGCGCTGGTGCGAGGACCGTAAACCCCCAAAACAGCCGCAATTTGTTTGATCGAGGGGTCCTGGTTCAAGGCTGAGGCTCCGTCCCAAATACCAATGATGGTTCCGACCGTCCAGTTGGGCGCAATGATCGAGCTTCCATCAAGCGGATCGAAAGCTATTGTGTATTTTTCTAAGGAAAATTTCTCCTCGTCACCGGCAGGTCGCTCCACTGGATCTTCTTCGCTGCTCATCGTCACCACAGCGGGGCACTTGTTAAGCGCCGCCCGAAGAATGTCCTCGGCAAGGATATCGACATTCAGCTGACCATCACCGAAGGCATTGGTAGTCCCAGCGAGAGAAACACGATGCGCTTGGCGGAGAGACTCAGCGATGCGAGAGATACTGTCTAGCACTGCTGGCAGTACTGATGAGCACAGCTCTGTGTGTCCATGTGACGGCAAAAGGTTCTCAAGGTACTTGTTCATCGCGACAAAAAAGGGAGAATATTTGTGAATTGCTCCGATAATGAATTGAAAAGGTTCAAGGATTGGTCTGCTTTGTCCCAAAGCAGTTGAAGGAATCTGGCAGTGGTTGGTTGGTCACGAAAAGCCTGATGTGCCTCGCAAATCAAAAACCAAGAATATTTTCGATGAGCGCATGTTTTGAAACAATTCGATTTAACTGGATGCTGGCAAAACGTCACGCCCCACACGGTAGCTCTATCACTTTGAGGACAAGCTGGGAAATTTGATGGGATTACACTGATATGTTATGAATACTATGCGAAATATCATTTTAATCTAGAGAGGTCGAATAAAATAGTGAATAATGGGACTTTCATACGGCCATGTGGTGTAATGCATCAACTTGAAAGTGAACTTGAAAATAAAGTATTATCGACTATCGATCGTATATATCCGCAGATTATCGGTACGAGTATAAATTTCGCTTCTTCAATCTGTTCTAGACGATCAGGTGACAGTTGTGCTGCTGATAAAACCGGATTCTATATATGAAATCTGAATGGTATGGTTATAACAAGTATATTTGTTATCTTGCGTGATACTCTGTATAAATTATTATAAATTGAGATTGTATTTATTATTCGATAATCTCAAAAGTTTTGTATATATCTGTTTTTAATCAACTGTAAATAGTGGTAATATAGCAATTCGGAATTATCAATGAATTGATAATATTCCGAAAGAAATATATTTTGACTGAATAAATTAAGTATATCTGTTCGAAAATATCGATTTTTTATTTTATTACAGTATTTACAGATTTAAACAGAATCAAAATAGATTCAAAAATATTGCCGGAATTTAAATTTATTAGAAATTTATATTATTTGATATATATCTATATAAAAATATTGAATAGATTGTATTGGAAAATTTAATCAAACAAATTTAGTAATTTTTTTGTAATTCTGATAGTTAGCGGATAGTTAGATATCAGTCGATATTCAACAGATATTCAACAGATATTGTCTGATTATTGTCCGATATTCAACTGATTATCTACTGAATCTCTATTTTTCTAACTATCTATCCAATCAATCTTAATAATTCAATTTAATCTATCGAATTTACAAAATACTATTTATTGAGATCTGAGGGGTGAAGTTGCATACTTTGATATTGTACTCGGCTAGCGGTATTATATACGAATGGATAAACACGTGTCCGTTCGGTCACGTGCGGATACCCTGGTACTCAGAACACCCGTACGGTGGCCGTAATTTACCAAGATAGTAGTTCCGGAATCTCAACAGACTAAAAATAATATATACTGATTCGAATAGAAAAAGAGAATAATCGAAGAAATATAATTATTCCAACAAAACAAAATTTGAAAACTGGTAAAATCTTTCAGAAATTGTCGAATTCTAAATAGAAAATAGATTTTCAAATTTAAACAAAAATCAAACAGAGAAATTATCTACTATAAATACAGATAGATAGTCCGAGATTTTATTCAGAAAAAAAATATCGATTATAATCAGATAATTTATTTCTGTAGTCAAATCGATAAATTACAAAATTCTATTTGCAATTGCTGCAGTTCTGGATCTCGAAATCGAATAAATAGATATCAAAACAGTATTTTTATATAACAAAATTAGACTTCCGCAAAACCCAACTGGACCCGGATCCAACCCGGACCCAACCCGGACTGGATTGGGCTCTGGGTCAGAATCTCTGATCCAGTACTGGATACTGGGTCGAGTTTTTCAATCCAGTACTGAATTGGGGTCCCAAACTGGATCACAAATATTACAAATATACCAAGATCTCTAATTGTATAAATTATATATTTTTCAGCTGTAAATTTGAGTATTTGACTTACATTCAGTACAGTAAATATAGAATTCTGGAGATTTTCAGATTGGATTTATATCTATATTTATTTCTAATAATATTCAAAGATATTATCTTTTCTATTTTTCTGTTTTTGTTCTGAGATCCGAACTTGTATCTGGTTTGGTAATAATAACGGATTTAGTCTACTATTATAGTTACCGATATTGACAGATATTTTATCTAGCTCTACAAAATCTCGGTATTTATTCTGATTATCTATATTATCTTTCTGTTTTTCTGTATTATTTATCAGATCAATTTCAATCAGATCAATCTTTCTATTTTTTTTTTCTTTCGCTGTCTCGATCTCTTTCTATATAAAGAATTTTCTAAGAAATTTTGTTTTTTGTTTCTCTATATCAAATCTAGATATACAAAAAAATATTATCAAATCTTCAATAGTCTTCGATTTTATTCTACTACAACAGTAGTAACAGATATTCCGAACAGTATTGAATAGATATTCAATTCCTGTACCAGTTGCTGGAAACGAAAAAATATCTTATACAAATACAGCAATAGCTAGAAAACAAAACTGGTATTTTTTCCAGAAAATAAAGAAATTTATAGAAATAGTATCTATTTAATTAGTATCAGATTACTAAATAGATTTAATTATTAGATTTATTTATTACTATCAAAATATTGGTTTATTTTATCAGAAACTGGAAACTGTACTGAATCTCTATCAGATCCAGATTTATTAAATATTAAATCAAATATAGATAATAGTTCAGCTACAGTTACAGATTTTTCTGATAACCGGATATTATTTTTAAACAATATTTGGTATAGAACAAAGATTTCGCGAAATAAAAATCAATAAATATTTCGCCAATACTGATTTCAGTTGTTGATATAGAAAAATTGGAATTTATTTACTGGTACAAATATAGTACTAATAGTATAGATATATTCTCGGATACTATCAGTTTGAGAATAATATTTATCAAATTTTATCTGTTCAGTTTCAAATATATTAAATATCTGTTTTTTCTATATAATCCGTTTTTATCGGAACTGTTTTATTGATTGTTTAAAATAAATAAAAAATTTATTATAGATTATAAATATATAATAGACTGTAATATCTCGAATTTTTGAAAATTGTATTGTATAATCAAAAAACGGTTCGGTAATATACAGTAAATAGTCGATCTGGTATTATTTCTAATCGCTAAAAAATATTTTTCTACAGTTATATTCTGTACAAAATAGAATAAAAATTCTGTATAGTTATTTTGTCCGGCAAAATATTAAATATATTGAATTCCACCGGATTTTTATATTTTGGATTGGAACAATTTTAATATCGGTTTTCTGAAATCTACAGAAAATCTTTCGGTACTGAGAATTTGTATTGATATAAACTGTAAAATAACAGATTTTATTTAATATAGAAAAAATCTGATATAAATCAGATTGTTATTTTGTATTTTTCCGGATAAAATTTGACTGTATCTCTGTTTATTTTGTCTCAGTTGAATTATTTGTTGGATTTATTTTGATCTGAAAAAAAAAACTGATTCAAACTGAACTGAATAATATAGACAAAATATAGAATCCGGATAATAAAAATTCTGTCCGGTAATATTTGCTGAAAAACAGTAGCCAATATTTTGTTATTCAATATATTATCTGTTGTTAATCCAAAAATTCTATCCGTAATTTTATATTCTATAAATATTTCTAAAAGAATACTATTTAGTTTATTATCAGTATATAAATCAGAAACCGGTTTAAATCCAAGAAATATTTCTTGATAAATTCAATCAATATTGATAAAATAGCCAGTAATAGCTATAAATATCTATAAAAAAAAAATATCCAGCAGTCAAATACAATAGATATTTTAGAACAAAATAATAGTATACAAAGAATATACTACTGTCGATCTTTGACTATATTTCCGAATCGACAATATATAGTATCGGCAGAGAAAAATTGTAAAATAGCTGGAGCAGAATAAATTTTGTAGAATAGATATTTAAACAATATATATTCAACTAGATTGAATAGTAGACAGTTGAAGATAAAAAATTGGAAAATATCTTTTTTCTATTTTTGAAATAAAAATAATATACTGGCTAAATTTTCTATCTACAAAATCAAATTGCTATAAATCAGTAAAACTATAGATTGACAGAATTAGAAATTATATTTTATTTCGGTCTGTAGAAATTTTTTGATTTCTGAATTTCTGCTGATATTCAATTGTAGATATTCAGTAGTTTTAAAATATTTTATAATTATTAATATACTATAGTACTGCAGTCTACTATCTGTACTATCTAGACTAGTAGAATAAAAATATTCTAGAATTTTGCTACAATATTTGTATATAATTTTTGGTATTCTATCGGTAATTTGAGCAATCTGATAGTAGCTATTCTATATTTCTGTATAATATTTTGAATTCCAATTGATTTTGTTTTTTGTATTATATTCAGTTGCTAACTATCAGTCTATCTATTCTGAATAAACTATTTTGTCGTAAAAAAGAAATATTTTTCTACGGTCGGGACCAATATATATAATAGAAAAAAAGACCGGTATAAAAGACAGATTATCCGGTCGGAAAAAACTGGATTTCCAGGATTTTTGGATCTGTATATTTGCGGATAGAATAAATATTTGTAAATTATCAAATTTTTTATAGAATAATAATACAAAATCTGAAAACTGGTTTTGAAATATAATAATAGACTATTAGTAGAATAAATAATCAAATAAAAAAAAAAATCAGAAATAATAAATATTCTGTAAAAATTGTTGGCAAATTCAGTAGTTAATAGATCAAATAGACTATATCCGGCTAGATAACTATATTTCTCCGATTAATCTATTGGATTTATAATATATAAATCTGATCCAGTAATCCAGCAATAATCCAGTCAAAATCTACTAAAAATCCAGTAATTCAGCGATAACCCAGTCAAAATCCAGTAAAAACCCAATTTCCATTCCAGTTTTATATAGAATTCTCAAAATATTTTATTCTATAGAATCTCCAAAAGACAAAATTCGGTATTTTAAAATATATTATATTTTAAATATCTATTCTACAATATAGATATAAATAAACAAATCTATTTTATTATTTAATCAATTTCCAAAAATAGAAAAATAGTTAATTTTTTTTATTCTTAATATCTATAAAAAAATATATACTAAATATACTGATATTGAATATATATTTCTACAAATTCAGGATCGTATATTTTTCAAAATATTCTATATACTATATATTACATAAGATATAGTATCTTGAAAATTTTTGATAGTAAAACAGATAGATTTTTGCTATTTATATAGAGATTTCTTAGAATTTTAAAAAACTTCTAAGTAAGAAAAATTAAATTCTTAGATATAAAATAAAATATAGAAAAAAAACAGTATTCTATTAAAATAACTAAACAGCTTTATATTAGAATTTATACTAAAATTAGACCCAACTGGATTATTGTTGGATTTACTGGGGTTCCAGTACTGGATCCGGACTGAATCCGGATTATAAGATTTCGATCCAACCCAGTACTGGATTGGGTTCTGGATCGAAGATTTTGACCCAGTACTGGGTTCTGCGGAAGTCTAAACAAAATTGACTATAAAATCTATATTGAACAGTTTTATTATATTACAGACAGTATATCAAAAATTTACAAATTTTGCAAAATATTCTATATTCTGAAACAAATATTCTGTATTTGATATTAAATACTAACCAATTTTTTTCGGAATCTTGATTTCGAATCTATCAATATCGATTTCAGTATTTTTGTTCAGAATAATATATATTATAGTATATATTGATAATTTTTTGATTATCGGATTAAATATTTCAGAGATCAAAAAAATCAAACAAATCTCAGAAATTGTTTTTATATAACAGATTTTGATCTGTACAGTTATTATCTCGATATAACTATCTGACAAAATCGGCAGAACAGAATTCTCTATCTCAGCCAAAAAATTTATATATATAAAATATTTCAATATTCTTCAATTCTGGATTGTATTTCTGTCAGTATATTTATCGATATTTTGTTTTTATCAGAAAACAAATCTGAATATATCTATCTGTTAAATATAAAAAATAAATACCAGTATATAATTGGATTACTGATATATATTATATTTGGAACTAAAAACAATATTATATATACTATTTCGATAATAAACAGATATTTAACAAATTCTGGTCTACAATATATAAAATTTATACAACAAATTTTTCGATATCTCAAAATTACCAAATTTTTCAATTTTGTATATAAAAATCAGTTTTAGATACTCTGTAGTTTTATATATACAGATTGGACCGGCAGTTGTCAGACAAAATATTGAACAGTAGAATATTTTTTCAATATTGGAAACAGAACAATTAGCTGACAGTTAAAATATCAGAATATTGTTGTTTTTTCAATCTACAAAACCGAATTTATAGACCAGATACAAATAACTAAAAAAATTATTTAATTAAAAAATTTTTTTTACAAATTCAATATAGAACAGAAACAATATACAACAATTATTTACAACAACAATCAGAGAACTATTATATTGACCGCAAATCTACAATATTATTCGTATACAAAATATATAAAAATCCAGAGAAAATAGCAAAAAAAAATCCAAGATACCGGAACAGTGGAATTCAAGTATATTCCAATATCAGAACAGATAGTGAATAGTTTTACGAAATTCTTTGCGCGAGACAGATTTAAATAGTTTCGGAAGGATCTCGGTATTAAATAATAGCCCGGTCAGATATAAGTATTCAAGAATCTGGAAAACAAAGAAAATATAAATACCGGTACTCTTTTCTTTCTTTTTTACTATCGGTTTTTTGGAAGATTTTAATAGAGTTTGGCAACCGTAATAAGATATCGCCAATACTCTTCTGATAAAGATTATTAGCGAATAGAAATGTTGAAGTATTCCGTTTGCTGGGATAACAATTATAAGACTGAGATCACGTATATATATGTATATCTGATTTCTCAGTCGACTCGTATCTTAGACAATATATGCGATACTATACACAATCAACTCCCTTCAATAATATAAATATTGAAGTATCACTTAATAAACTAACAGTGCTCAAAAGAGGGTACTCAAAAGAGGGTGCTCAAAAAAGGCTGGATAGAAAAATCATATATCAAAGTCTTTAATAAGTATACCGAAGAAGCTGAATCCTAATAAAACTATATATATTAAAGAGGAAATACGTATGTTAATTTAAAGAGACTTTCAAATTATACAGAGTTTCTATTTCTCTATCTGTTTTCAAGATATACAAAACTATATTGTACATCACTGGAAGAACGACCGTCAATATCGCAGTATACGCGTTTTACTGATATCTATAATCAATCTCCGATTACCCCCGACAAATATATCGCAAATCGCCCAAATTCAGTCTCCAAGACTGTATTATTTTATCTGTCTCTATGATTATTATTATATAACTCTACTCGGCTTAGATCTTCAGAACTATAAGATACCAGAATACGAGCAACAAAACGGATATATACTCGGTCAGTCTAACGACTCTAATAAATGAGCTGACGGAGACAGAAACAACTGATTCGATAGACATAATATTAAAATATACAAGAAAGAAACAACCGTCGCCAAGATTCGAATCTACCGCCAAAGATATTCCCGACAAAGAAATTCCGACTGCTGAGAAGGGAACTGGACCGGATAGCACTTTTTCGGGTATAAACGGTACAGTAATATTTAATTCAGGTCTTTGGATCCCCTTAGCTGAGCAAATATTATCAGAAACAAAAGAAGCAATCATTTTGTAGTAACAATAATACTATTTCCGATAAGAATCAAATTCCTGATAATGGCGCTGGAGAATTGGACAATAAATCAGCCGTGAATAAAACGATAAATCATTTGCGGATAGGGTCTAACATATTTACCTCTTCATATGAACTTGAGAACACGTCTGAATTTAGTATAAACTCTGAGGATATAGATGCTGTATTTGTTGTCTTTCCGCTCAACAATAATGGCTTGATTCCACCGACTGCTGCAGATATACCACAGCTGCCCTCCTCGCCAGAGAATTACCAGTTGGACTTCAAACGAAAGAATTCTTCCCCCTTGAAATACAAACCGACAAAATCTACAGGAATATCAGGGCTCGTATTGACAAAACAAAGGGCGATTTTCAGTTTGATAACACCTGCGAAAAAGACCATACGTCTCAACTCTTACCTCCGCCTAGTAATGTATATAATCTAGACACCATTTATGCAAACCGTGGATTTTCTCGCTCCGGAGTATCTCCACATATTACCAGGCAAGATAGGTGGGATAGCGGTTTTCTTTGCCATCCAGTGCTATTTGATCTTTCTTCCGTTGCGAAAGATAAAATCAAAAGAATCTGTGATAGAGTATTGCGACCCGATTTTGCTGAGTTTATGGCAAAACACATTCCAACATAGCTTCTGAATGGACTTTCCCTCATGGAGGCGGTTCAGCCCAAAATCGACCTTTTCAAGCTTTTCAAGGATGATTTAGGTCAATCCATCTTGCGTTATACGCCTTCTCCAGAAAGAGAAATACGCTATCTCAAGACTATGCTCGCTGATGGACCCCTTCTCCCCACATTCATACTCTAATAACGATCTGAAACCATTATTTTTCATCAAGTAAATTATAGCCCACCACCCTATGCCTCGCCACCGGTGATCCACGAGCCATTAAGGGTCGTACAATCCGAACACTCCCAGGCCCCTCCTATGACACTCCCCTGGCCTAGTGTGGCTAGTATTTCTGCCCCTGGATGATTGGAAAGAGTTCTGACTAAACAAAATGAAAGGGAAAAGGGAAAGCTCAACTTCAAGTTCAACCTTCTTCCATCATATTTGATTCCGCCCGCTACATACTACTATTGTGGTAAATGCCGATAGTATGCAGAGAGAAAAAATAAAAATTCACCTGCCTACACCTGAGCAGTTCAAAAGGTTTCAATGCAGAACACATACTACCTGACCTGCGCCAGCAACAATTCAAAGCCATTGTCACTAACCGTGACTGGTATCCATGACAAGCCAACTGCAGCACACGAACAAAAGTGCAATTGCCAGCTCTTTTTTTCGTTTCGCGGGTGCTGACTAGTAGGTAAACAGCAAGAATCTTGGGGGCTCATCTCCAACCCCCACAGTTCCGCCCCCAACACAACCTTCACCATTGCCCAGGTACCCACTCTACTCCGTACGTTGCTTGGCCACTAACACACGCTAAAGATCCCTGAGACGGACCCCTTCTCATTTATTTTCCGGCTCTTTGGCTGGTCTCCTTTATTTCCCCCCTCCGTCCCAAAAAACAAAACCCGCATGTAATGACAACCACATATCCGCCCACTACAATAAGAGGCACTGAAGTGACCTACCTGCCTCTAACCACACCATTTGAGGCCCCGGATGCGTGTTCCAGCTATTTTCTCGGTCTCGGATCTGTCGGATCTGGAAAGGACCACGAGTATACCACCTCTTTGGAGTATTTGTGGGCATGGAACGTTGGCTATCAGAATTATGTCAACACCACTGCTGGTTGCTTTCCCTCTGAAGTAACATCTTCCGCGAAGGCCGCCAATGATGCCTCAGTTACCCAATACATAAGTTCACTCGCGCACAATGATGTAGTGCAGACTATACGACTTGGACCGTTCTCTTGTTTGGGGGGCTGGACTTCAGTTTATTCAACCCTGGAAGGCGAGTCTGCTGCAATGACTGCCTGCTGTCCCTCGTAAGTTCGGATCGTTTTCGCAGGGGAAAATGTATCAATTCGTTCTTTTCTCTTATTTTGACCTCTCCTTAGCTAACGACAACTTCATCTTCAGTGGATACGAGGCGAATATTAGATACTCTGGTACTCAAAGTGCAGAAATCACTTGCATTTCGTCATATTATGGTATCACTAGCAGGGTGATCACATATGCTGAAAATTCCTCCGGGATGAAATTGATCACTAGTGGCACGGAGACAGTCGCTGGCACTCCTACGTTCTCTTTCCGCACAGGTGGCTACACATCCATGTCAGTAGAAGCATCACCTATGAGAGGGTACAACTTGCATGTTGCAAACGCTACTCAATCGTCTGAGAGTTCAGTCCAACACGAAAGTGGGCTCAGCACGGGAGCTAAGGCAGGTATTGGAGTCGGAGTTGGTGTGGGTGTCCTTCTCATTATCGGTGCTTTGATATTCTTTCTCAGAAGACACCGGCGAGGTCCCTCTAATTCAGAACCCAAAACGGAAAAGGTGCAAGTTCCAGAGACTACTACGATTGCGGAATTGCGGGGTAAATCTCACCCACCTGTTCATGAGCTTCATAATCAAACAGATCGACCTGAACTAGTGGGCTCATATACCCCGACGAATGAATTGGCAGGAACACATGAATGGCCTCCGCAAGAGCTGGACGCTTCTGAAGATCGACCTGTACGACATGGATCGCAATCTTCTAAATGATTGTTGAGCATTTAGCGGGTATTATACAATAGGACACTCAAGAGAATTTGTGATTTGAAAATTATCAATAGTCGTGCTACTACGGGTAGTACTAGTAACTTGGATGATGTTGAATTGGTTTGTTTCCATTGTGAACCAAGGCGGAACATCAGTTTCATGCCTAGGTAGTAATTCAAGTTTCATCTCTAACCTTGGAAGATTTAGCCACAAACTTTGATCACACATAGGTAGCAGTTGCCGACGACTAGCATTTCAGAAGGGAATTCTTGATCAAGATCAACTGATCTTCACTGCTTTGCGAGAGATCGGGAGCCAGTTCCAAAGCGTACTTCGACAGATCGATAAATTATCGATAAATTATCTTGCCTTAAAGGTAAAGAAAGATACAGTGCATTCTGTTGTTTGCCATAGTTGTATTAAATATTTTAAGGAATGGTCGGAAGCACGTTGAATTATAAGCAACAGAAGTATTAAGCATACTGGACATTGACCTTCGGCTCTTTCACTTCTTTTGAGGAGAAGCTGCAATGGGGATACAACGCATTCGTGTCATCCTCAACCACGCCCCATCGAACAGGCTTGAACGCAGCATCCAGATCAAGACGAGGCGGATGACAAGCGGCACTGATAGCAACACTCCACTCGCGCGCAATGGGCATCTTGGATGCTTTGAGCCGCCTGCTACCTAAGAAGCCGATGACAATGAACACACCGATCATAAGAAACAGGCCCAGTTCTAGAGGAAGTGTAGATACGGCACATGTTACCAACTCAGCAGAAGGGATTGGCTTTCCATAAATGGTGTATGGCAAGACTTGAACATAGAATAGGCCTTCGGAGACAGACCAGTGAATGAGAGTAAACGTCGTGAGAATGGGAATGGCATATTGGTAGGGAATGGTCAGATACCAGGTCGATCGCTGCTCCCCACGTGGGAAGGAGACTCGTAGTGGACGTCGGTGAATTGCGAAATTGTTATAGTCGGCCGCAAGAATCATTCTCGTCATGGTGTCATTCAGACAAAAGTAAAGGAATGACACTGCTAGCTGCGGTGTGTTTGTAAGAAGCTCCATGCCGACGAAAGAAGTGGCCAGATTTGATAGTAGACCGGTTGACTGAATCGTGCCCCAGCCTTGGATCTGCCATATTGCAGTAAGTGGTTGCATGGGGCTCATTTGGTGGGTGATCTTATTCTGCACCGCGAGTGTTGGAAGTGCGAGACTGATGACGATGTATAGAACGAGTATGAGAAAGGTGAGACACCAGATATTCTCACTACTAGCTATGTTCCATCTTTTCTTGTATTTTTCGGATGGGAGAAAGCCAGGATGGGGCCCTGGCGACCAAAGATCTTCCTTTTTGAAGCTTTTGTTTCTGGAGTACCAAGGGCATTTCTTCTCCGCAGCAATAAATTCAGGAGAAAGTGTGCACCATTGCTTGGTGGTTGGGTCCGGACGTTGAAGAAACGATGAGATCGCGTCACCCATAGTAAGGATCAAGTCGTGACGATCGATGCGTAGCAAAAGCCAAATGCAAACAATTTTAATCAAGTTGCAGATGATCATAACGAGAGCAATAGGCAAATGATAGAAAAGACGACATTCTTCAGAGGTCCTTATGCTCAGGCAGTGGTCAACCTTGATCTCCCGTAATGGATCCGCATCAAAATCATTAGCCAGGTTCTTTAGAGGTGTGCACTCAGTTGAAACATTAATTTTCCCCGCCGACGCAACCCAAGAGGTAGTGTTCAAATATGACCACATTTGTTCTGGCGGAGGGTTGCTTTCCACATAGGACATGAAAACCTCCACCTCCTTGCGAGTCCAGGTTATATTGCTTTGCAATAATGTACTCTCAGTCTTAGCCTTGCCCATAACCTGGATTCGTTCCCTGCTAACTGTGTTTTGTTCAGGTATGTGTACTTCGGTGACTCGTGGCCAACCTCGAGCAGACACGTTCCAGGTGTCCAAAGCTTGTAGAATTGCGCTCGAGCAGGAAGATTGAGACCCTGTTGAATACAGCATATAGCACATCCACTCATATCCAGTTGGATCCAAATTCACCATACCCCCAGGCCCTTCGAAGATCCAGTCAAGTGCCCCGATGTACCCGAACGGACTGAGTACAGTCTTAGCCGGATTTGTTGCTTCGATACCCCCTGCGTATCCATATCCAGCCAGCGATATGCCCGCGCCGGTAATGGGCTCCTGGGTCACTAAAACAACAGTGCGTCTGTTTGACATAAAGCTATTTGCGTAGGCGTCGATGCACTCGTCTTTACTGAGGTATTCAAAGCTGCCGTTCATAATGCCAGATCGCAGATCGGTGATGCTCCATGAAAAGACATCGTCGGGCCAACAGGTCTGTTCTTCGTAAAATGATGTAGGTATACTGGAATTTGAGACAAAGTCCATCGGTGCAACGATAACTGGATAGGCATTGGCGTTGAGAGAGGAGTAAACGATAGAGTTATAGCTAGGGTACAAGTTCAATAAAATATTACTCTAAAAACGACTGTCAACTTCAGTTCCACTTACATCATCTGCATTATAATTGATGTCAGAAGCAATATGCTCCATAAAGCTTTACTGGATCTTTTGAGATTGCGAAAGTTCCGCCAACTTGCAACGCCGACTGAGAGCCAAGTTCCCTTAGAATGGGCTTTATCAATGTCCGTTCGGGACGGCGCCATCAGAATCGTACAACAGTAGCTGCTTGTCGCAGTCATTACAATGCTGAGAACGTTAATTAGCAAATGAAAGCCGATTTTTCTTTTCTGAGTCGCTGGGCAGGAGCCTTGATAAAAAATGATAGACCCAAGGCCGACACTCTCGTCATGCTTCGAGGCTGAGACACCAACTGCGGCGATTGTGAGTGCAATATTGATGACCAGGACCGCAACGTTCCCCCAAAAACACCATCTCACTGGGTCCTGCCATTCCGGTCTTGTCTTTGCATCAGGCGCGTTGTCGAGAAGCGTCAATGCGCGAAATTCAGGAGGAGGTTCAACTTTTACCGGCGTGCTCTGCGTGTTTATAGCAATACCAGAGACTGAAGATGAAGGACTGGGTTACAGAGTCATTAGCCTCTTGACACAGTCGAAATTGAATCAAACCCCACCTAAGTTGTGTTCCCTCCTCTCCCATCTCCGAAAGGCTCGATAACGTATCACGAGCTTGAAGGTCGATAGCCTCCGAGTCGACGTGCTGGTCATCGCAGTTGGCGCTAACCTGCGAGTAACTTATTCTCGGAGACATATCGCCCTTTAAGCCTTGAAAGCCATCTCAATTTCAAAGTTTCGCTAAGTTGTGAGAGAGAGAGACGTTATTTATTTTCAGCCTGCGAAATATTCTCCACCCGGTCAGCTAGCCTAGCAGGTAAGCTTTTCTGTCGATCTCAGGCTTGAGCCACCTGCCGTCCCCACTAATAAAGAGGAACCCCCAACCGTAGCAAACGGCCCCTACTTTTTGGCCCCCGGAGCAAAAGCCTAACCCATATACGGTAGATTCTCGAGACGATCGCACGGGACAATTGGTATCATCAAGGGCACTCGGTAGGATTCCAGATTAGGACAAAAAGATGTGAGATATAACTAACACGTTCCGATCGTCTGGTAGATAGGGAATCCAAACTCTATCCAAAGGGACCCGGTGCAGTGGGCCTGACTGCAAAACAGTAAGAGACCTTAAGTATAGACAGAATCGGACCCACTTTGGACAACTGTACACTATTTTCTGAAGATAACTGCAAGTACTTTTTTTGGACAATCAGATTTAAACTCTGGTGAATTATAGACTGACTCAAGATTTTCAAAAATTTTAAATATTAGTTTTTCTAATTATCTGTAGCAGTTGTACAAACTAATTCTAAACAGCCAGTTTTGAATATTAATTTTGATAGGATACGACGGGAAAGATCTACTTTCAGACAGCTCGCCCTATACTTTGATAGATCTAAAATCTACCCCTGAATATATATATTTAATATATATAGTATATTTTACTGCTCTAATTCTACTAATATAACTACTGAAATTTTTTGTACGACTGAGAAACTCTATCCCATAGGGGTAAAAGAATTGGGCCCCAATGGATTATTTAGGGTTTTCTTAAGTATGGGGAAAAATCCCGGAAAAAAGTGGGGCGTATCCCCAATGGATTTTTTTTTTTCAAATCCCCAATGGATTTATATTATCGGGATTGTAGAAAATCCAGTTTTGATATATAGTAAAATAGAATCAGTTTTATTATATAATGAAATCTCAGAGCGATCCGAGTACGTTGAGATATATTTTTTGTAGACCAAAGATTGTTCGATTTTTTGATGGGGTAACTACTATCCGTCCGTTGCGACCGGTTATAACTACAAATACTATTTACTACTATATATAGTTTAGCTACAGAAGTTATTGTTTTTATTTGTAATTTCAGGAATTGATTTCCAGATTTTCTATTATCAGTCTATTCTATTTTGAATCGGTTTCGATCAGATTATATTTGTTGTATTTTCTGTATATATACTGTTGTATATTGTATATATATATTTAGATCCAGAATATAACAGGCTACGGCCCGATATGGAGTCACATATGCCACGTGACCTTGGCCGTACGTTTACGCTAGTTGCCGATACTACACCGCCTCGGTACGGAACAACAAACCACCGACGGTATAGTATTTACACACGTCGGCCACGTAGAATAGTTTTCTTCTTCAAACTTAGCAATAACAGTTCGTAGACAATATCTATTTGAATTTAAGATAGATTTTAGCTCTTTATATTTGCTAAACTTTCTTCTATATATACAACGAAGTAAAACAAACGGATATTCTTTCAACAGAAAAATACACAACAGAACAGAACAAACTATTTTTTACCAAAAAGATTGACAACAGAAATCTTTTATACTGAAAATACCCCAACAGAAGCAGACGAAAAATCTTTGTACTAAAATACAAATTTCTATATACAAAATCTATTATAAAATCTTCTGTCTGTTTGGAGACGAATACTGATAAAAACTTTTTTACCGGAATAAATCGTTGATATTTTTAATAAAAACAACTATAAACAGAAGTATCAACAAAAAATATTATTACAAATTCGACAACAGCAAATAATAAAAAATAATAGAATTATCTAGTTCTCCGGTATAGACAAAAATTCTACTTCAACAGATAGAACAGTACTATCAACAGAATACTATACAAAAAGACCGGATATATTGTCTTAAAACAATATAAGATCCCGGAACTACTATCTTGGTAGATTACGACTACTGTACAGATATTCTGAATACCAGAATATCTGTATATAACCGAACGGATATATATTTATCTATTTGTATATAATACTGCTAGCCGAATACAATATCAAAAGATACAATTTTATTTCTCAGATTTTATATAGTAATATATTCTACTGAGATCAATTTTCTACAGTTGGTCCGAGGAAAATCTTATCGCTGTAACTACGAACAGAAAAATCTATTCTGTTTTTTATCAGAATAGTAAAATTCTGATTGAAAAAATCTACAAACAGATATTACTGTTATTTTTTTTATCAATATCTATATTGTATCAGAGACAATACTATCGGAATATAATAGATATAAATACAAAATCGGATCGATTTGATATTCCGAATTTCGAATAAATTGTACAATTGTATCAATTTATATCAATAATATAATAATCAATAATAATATTAATAGATATAATTGATCGAAATATTTGGAATAATATAATATAAATATATTTTTCCGACTAAAAATAGAAAAACAGTGTTACGGACCATACAACGAGGGGTCGTAACTTACTGATGGGCCACCGAGAGCCAACCAACTTATTGGGGTCTGAAGTCACGTGCACAAGGCGGAACAAAGGAAGTGGAAAACGGCCTTCTACGAACCGTCACAACAGATACTGTATTTGAGAAAATGACGGTTAGCGCGAACACCTGTATAAACGTTCATTCTACCAGCACTACTATTACGCCACAACACTAAATAACGGTAAGAGACTCACGTGACCACCAACTGGTAGATGGGTATTGTGGTATACAGATAGATACCGCCAAGCATCATCTACCACTATACCATCTACCAGCGATACCAAGAAAGGAGGACTAGATATATAAAGACAGTTCTACATATATGTATTTAGTTCTCCGCGATCAATCCAACTATTGTTACTTGAGTACATCTTTACTTCTACACAGTATAACTACAACTATACTCTGTAAATAGAGGAGCTCTTCGGACTGATCTACTTGGCGTGTATCAACTGGTATATCTACAAGACTTGCTCTACAGACCCGAACCTGTATAAAACTTAAGAACAGCGACGGTACGGTTGCGAGACGGAAGACTTGAGATATATACTAGAACCACGGAGGATCAGCTTACAGTGACCAGTTTGCACCGCGTAATATATTGATCGCCCTGTTGTTTATACTGTGAAGTAAAGATATTATAGTACCGAACGACAGCCCAACAGCGTCTCAGACAGGGAGAAACTATATCTCTGCACCACCAACCAATGCGCAATTTATGGAAATGATTAGTCAACTCCAGAAACAGTTGTAGATTGCGAAAAGACGAGCAACAGAAGTTAAATTCTCTAAGCCGGAATTCTTTGAAAAAAAGCGGACCCAGTTTCGCAGTTTTCTTACACAGATAGATATACAGTTACGTATTATTAACTGCGATAAAGAGACCAACAAAATTATCTACGTCTCTATCTATCTATACGGACAAGTTTTCAACTGGTTCGAATTCTATATCCGTGAATTCAACGAGAAATCTACGGATAACTGGGGCGATACCACAAAGAAAATCTTTGTTTTCTATACAGTCTTCAAAAAAAAACTTGAACAGATTTTTGGAGATATCGATATACAGTATACTGCGGAAAGATATCTTGAACAAATCAGGCAAACCAGTTCGGCCAGTATCTATACCGCCGAATTCCAGCAGATCATCTCGTATCTCGACTATAATGACGATACTTATATCTGGCTGTTCGAACGAGATCTCAAAAAAAATGTCAAGAACGAATTTATACGAATCGACAGATCTACCGAACTAGCCAAAATAATCGAAGTAGTAGTCAAATTCGACAATCGACTTTACAAACGGAAGCTTCAGCGACAAGAAATCCGCCAAGGACCCGATCAAGAATTCTCGAATAGATTCCGCCGCCGAGGAAAACGGCGAGAAAATCAACAACAATCTAGGGAAATAAACGATGATCTCTATAGATCTCAGCCAATGGAGCTCGATACAGTACAGCTGCCAACGGAAGAAAAAAAACAACGCAAAAAAGAGCGATTGTATTATAATTGTGGAAAACCAGATTATATGGTACGAGACTGCCGAAACAAGAAAAATAACAAAAATCTACAACAGTTAAGAGCAATCCGCGAAAGAGAAATATACAATATTACCGGAACGCCGACAGTACAACGACTATACGCTATACGGGACGAGTAGAAAGAAACAAATATCACAAGAGATACAATATCTCAGGAAAGTGAAACCAACTGGACAGTTGGCGACGGGTATTTGTCCAAGAAAAACAGTAAATCTGTCCGGCCAATAATTCTAGACCGACAATCCCAGCAGAAATACAAGGGAACGGCAACAAACCAATCAGATAAATGGGATCCGATATAGGGAATTTACTCCACAGAGGAATATTCCCCAGAGTATCTAAAAGATATTACTACGGTATTGGACGAAATCTATACGGGCCCCAAACCAAAAGAAAAAAAATTGAAATAGTTTGTAAAAATACTAAACGAAATATATCGAAAATATAAGGCCGAGCCACAAGAACTCCGGACTATACAAAAAAAAGAGACAATCTTAGTCGACTCTCAGCTCGAGAAATACAACCGACAGAAACAGTATTTTCGGATTGATCTAAATACAGTAGAGAATCAAGAATAGATCCAATATCCGTGGAAATCCACTGACTCCGCGGAACCAGTAGACCAGATCCAGAAGTGGGATCATTGCGATCTAGAAACTCTAAATGGTTCCCCAGAAATATTGGAGATTCCAGAAACTCTACTATCGATTCTAGGAACAAACGGTACGCTTCTAGAACAGTTTCAGCAATCCCCCAGGAATAATAAAATTACGGAAATTCTAGAGACCCTACCAAAGAGATACTGAATAAGCTATCAAAAAAAGCTAAAGTTACGGCTGGTTTACGAGGAAAAGAAATCTCACAAAAATCTCCTAAAATTGGACAACAATACGGAGAAAATATATCTATATCACAGAGAAAACTGTGTATATATAGGATATATACAATACTCCGATTATGGTCTTAGAACTACGATCGGATATTACGACTACAGCTGCAAAATATATATACAAGGAAAACTAGATTATGGCGGAATCGAACCAAAGCTATCGCCACGAATACGCCAATCAGAGTGGAAACAGCAGTTCGCGGCAACGGCGTGGGGAAAATATATAAAAACAGAAATACTAATGACTTTTGGAAAAAGAAAAGTCAGCGCTCGAATTATAATCGATTCAGAAGCCGCAGAGAATTTTATGGATCCAAATTTCGTATCAACTAATAGAATACCAACTATTCAGAAAAAATATATCACTCCAATTGTTGGACTCAATAGAGAAAGACTAAATACAGAGATTATATACTATATCCAATAGATCGATATAATTATTGGCAACTATCTAGAACCGATATACTTCGATATCACCGAACTAGACGGATACAATATAGTACTAGATATTCTATAGCTACGACAATACAGCCCGAAAATCGACTGGCGAAGAGATATAATCTTTTTCGAATACTGCGAATATCAACAAACAGAATCCAGATAGACTGGAGAAGAACCACCGAATATTGAAGAATCTAGTTCCGGGGAAACAGATACCTATCGCAATCCGTACAAAGTCGAACTTAAACGGAGTCAGCGGTCCAGAGATAGGGTACCAGGGAAAATTATAGACGTTAGTGTACTGGCAACAATAGAGTAGGGCCCAGATATATCAGACAAAGAACTGAAAGAATATATTATAATATACTACGAATCAAAAAGAATTCTCTGCGCAACAGAGAAAGAAATACAGATACCGGAGAAGTACCGCGAATATCAGAATATATTTGAGCCACCAAAAAACGGCGAGCTTCCGGAATATAGTCTGTTCGATTATAAGATCCGATTCAAAAAAGAACAAGAACCAATTTTCAAACCGATTTATCAGCTATCAGAACTAGAATCAAAAACACTGAAAAAATATATTGATAAGAATCTCAAGAAAGAGTATATTCGGAAATCGTTTTTATCGGCAGAATATTCTATTATCTTTGTAAACAAAAAAAACGGAAATCTTCGGTTTTGTGTGGACTATCGATATCTAAATTCGATTACTATCAAAGACAGATATCCGCTATCTCTGATTCAGAAAATACAGGATCGTATTCAGGGAAATATCTATTTTACCAAATACAATATTACCAATATATACAACTGTTTTAGAATCAAAAAAGACAACGAATGGAAAACCGTATTCAGAACAAAATACGGATATTACGAGTATACAGTTATACCGTTTGGACTCACAAATATATCTGCGGTATTCCAACAATTCATTTTCAGTATACTAGAAAAGTATCTAGATATTTTTGTAATAGTATATCTCGACGATATTCTAGTCTTTTCGAAGACTATAGAGAAATATATACAATACAACAAGAAAATATTTCAGAAACTGAGGGAAGCCAAAATCATTCTCAAATTGAAGAAATACGAATTCTATATTCAGGAGACGGATTTTCTGGAATATATAATTAGCAACAGAGGATTCAGTATACAGAAAAACAAAATTAAAAATATTTTGGATTGGCCGACGCCCAAAAATATAAAGAAAGTACAGCAGTTTATCGGATTATACAATTACTACCGACGATCAATCGACGGATTTGGTAAAATCGTAGTAAATCTCAACAAACTGTTAAAGAAAGACCAGAAATAGATCTGGGATAACCAATCAGAAAATTTATTCAATGTTTTCAAAAAAATATTCGTTGAAAGAACAATATTTGCACCGGCAAATCCAGAAAAACAGTATACAATCGAGACCGATATATCAGATTATATACTCGGAGTGCGATTTACTCAATCAGGAGATAACGGAAAACTCCGACCAGTTGTATTCTGGTCCAGAAAGATAATATCCGCAGAAATCAACTACGATATCTACGACAAAGAATTGCTAGCTATAGTGTCGGTATTCAAGATATAGAGAGTGTATCTGGAAGAAGCGAAATATCAGATAATTGTTAAGTCAGACCACAAAAATCTGACGTTCTTTACAATAACAAAGGAATTTATCCGACGACAAACAAGATAGACAGAAATTCTGGCAAAATACAATTACAGAATCGAATACTGTCCAGAGACAGCCAATATACAGGCGGATGTGTTCAGTCGAAGATCCGACTATACAGTGGAGGTCAAAAAAGCCGTCCCGGCTATACTCAAAAAAAATAAGACTGGCGATCTAGTGTATAATCACCAGATTCTAGCAGCCACTAGCGAAATTCAGAACGATAATTGGGTCAGCAGACTGAAAAAGAGTCTGGTCAATAATCCACTTACAACAAAAAAAATGAATAGAGACTATCTCAGAAAAGAGAACAGATTAATCTATATCCACGGATTGATCTACGTTCTACAAAAACTTCAAGAAAAAGCAATTCGACAATACTACGATAATCTTGTATATAGTTATATAGAAACAGAGAAAACGGTCGAATAACTCTCAAGAAATTACTATATTCCGAATATTTACAAGAAAATTGCAAAATATATCAAAAAATACGATATATACCAAAAAAACAAATCAGCAAAATACAAACCGTATAGTGAAATACAAATCTCGGAAATACCAATTCGACTATAGCAATAGATCACAATCGATTTTATTACAAAACTGCCAGTCTCAGACGGATATAATATAATTATAGTAGTTGTTGACAGATTGACCAAATATTTCTATATAATCCCAACAACAGAAACAATCGACGCCAACAAAATAATATTTCTGTTGTTTAGATATATCTTCGCAAATTATAGTATATCAGAAAAAATGATATCGGACAGAGACAAACTCTTTACGAGCAAGATATAGCAATCTTTCGCGGATATTATCGGAATTGAGTATAGACTCTCCACCGTATACTATCCACGAACAAATAGCCAGACTGAAAGAGTAAATCAAACACTGGAGCAATATCTACGATACTATATAAACTACCAGTAAAACAATTGGACAGGATTGCTACCATTTGTACAATTCGCGTACAACAATACGATATACGCGACAACAAAAAAAATACCGTTCTTCGTAAACTATAGATATAATTCTACAGTACTCGGAGATACCATTGGAAAATATACAGAAACCGAATCAGCAAAAATACTGGCTTCGGAATTTAAGTAACTGTATCTACAGTTGGCCAGAGATATCGAGTTTTTTAACTATCGTATAAAATACCACTACAATAAGATCCGCCAGAAGGGATCTGATCTAAAAAAGGGAGAGAAAGTGTATCTTCTACGTCGAAATATCAAAATCAAGCGATCCAGCTCGAAACTGGACTATCTAAAACTAGAACTATTCGAAATCGAAGAAAAAACAGAACCAGTCAATTATCGTTTGAAACTACCAGACAGTATACAACGTATTTATCCAATGTTTTATATCTCGTTACTCGAATCTGTACCAGAAAACGCCAGATTCGCTACAAATATAGAAATAGAGAAAAAAACCGAAAACGAATATAAAATAGAGAAGATCCTGAGTATAAAACGTGTCAATAGAAGATTTCACTATCTAGTAAAATGGAAAAAATACGATATCTCAGAAAATATATAGAAGTCTACTGAGAATTTGACGGACTGCCGCCAGCTGGTTCAACAGTTCTACCAGACAAACGATCTTTCAGCAAAGAGATATCCAGACCGTTCCAGAAAGAAGAGAACAATTGAACAATCTCGTTCAATATCCGATCAAAGTCCGGATTCTCAGCAGTAGCGGTAAACTGCTGTACGTTCTGAGCAGAAGGAACAGACTGCTCCGAGAACGATATCTTTTTATCCAAAATACGCAATAAATCAGTATCGTGATCAGATATCTTGAAACCTTTCTGTTTCAAGAAGACTATCTGTTTCTGTAGCCGATGTTGACGCGATATAGTCTCTTGATATTGTTTTTGTTTATTCAATATCTGCTGATACAACTCCGCAAGACGAGACTGCAAATTCTCTAATTCGGATTCCAACAAATCGAGTTTATTTTTATTCTTTTCAATATCGGAGAATAATTTATTCTCGGTACGACGCAACAAATTCTATTCCCGACCAGTATAAAACTCTTGTTTATATACACGGCCAGCGCGAGTACAAAATATATATTTGGAATAACGACAAGTCCGATCCATTATACAAGTCTCGCCAGACTTACGGCAGCAATTATACGGAACAGAGGTAACAAAAGAATTCGAAATAATAAAATCAGTCTGACGAATACAACCGGCAATCTGGTTACGGAAAACGGGGAGTTTCGGGATTTTTTCGAGGCAAGAGTCAGTTTTACGTTTAGATATAATAGACTATAACGGGGAAAAATAGAAAAAACAAAGAAATCGATATCTATCTGAGGGGGATAAACGGTTATAAAGGATTCTCGAGGACGAGAACCAAAGAGAGAGGGGAATAATATTACGGACTATACGACGAGGGGTCGTAATTTACTGATGGGCTACCGAGAGCCAACCAATTTATTGGGGTCTGAAGTTACGTATACAAGGCGGAACAAAGGAAGTGGAAAACGGTCTTCTACGAATCGTTACAACAGATACTGTATTTGAGGAAATGACGGTTAGCGCGAACGTCTGTATAAACATTTATTCTACCAGTACTACTATTACGCCACAACACTAAATGACGGTAAGAGATTTACGTGACTACCAACTGGTAGATGGGTATTGTGGTATACAGATAGATACCGCCAAGTATTATCTACCACTATACTATCTACCAGCGATACCAAGAAAGAAGGACTAAATATATAAAAACAGTTCTATATATATATATTTAGTTCTCCGCGATCAATCCAACTATTGTTACTTGAGTATATCTTTACTTCTACACAGTATAACTACAACTACATTCTGCAAATAGGGGAGCTCTTCGGACTGACCTATTTGGCGCGTATCAACTGGCACGTCTACAAGATTTGCTCTACAGACCCGAGCCCGTGTAAAACTTAAGGACAGCGACGGTACGGTTGCGAGACGGAAGACTTGAGGTATGTACTAGGACCACGGAGGATCAGCTCACAGTGACCAGTTTGCACCGCGTAACAAACAGTCAGAATTCTTTATTACCGGTATTAGAAAATAAAACAGATAATATCGGTCTAAAAAAAAAAAAAATATAGTTAACTGAATTTAAATATTTCCGGTCAATATTGTATTTCAAATCTAAAATATTATTTGTATTAGATATTTTCAATTGTTTACAATATTTTAATAAAATATTTAAATTTTTAGTTTTTTCAGTTTTGATACTGAATAGATTCTATTATTTTTTTTTTTCGATATAATTCAAAATTATCAAATATTTTTCTATAATTCTGGAAATTATATAGTCAGATATATTCAGATAATAAAATAGTCTATACAGTTTATTGAAAATATAAATCTAGCTATTATAAAAATAACTGTAATAGAATAGAAATTTCTGATTTTGTATCTGTTAAACTAATTGGTATAAAATAAAATCAAAAAATTTTTATTGAAAAAAATTAAATCTATTTATAATTATAGTAATATAATTTTTTATAATACTATATATTAATTTCTGTATAACTATAAACAGTTTTTTACCGAAATCAAATATTTTACAGTAACTATATTGAAAAACAAAAATAAAATTATATATATCTATAAAATATTTGTCAAATATATTAATAATATATAGATTGTATATAAAAAATAATAAAATCTAGTTTTTGAAAATCTGATTATAATTTGAAAAAATTTTAAATACTAACTGATATAAAAATTTAACAAATATTTAGAAAAAACTAAAAAATAGAAAAAATTTATCCGGATATTATAGAAAAATAATTAATTATTTATAGAATATATTATTAATAAATAGAATATTATTACTAATTACAAAAATATTATAATTACAGAAAATATTTTTATTCAATTTTTTTTTATAGATATAAAAATAAATTTACAATAGAAATAGAAAAAAAAATATAAATAACTAACTATACTAAATAGAATTGTTGAATAATTTATTATCTAGAAATATAGTACAATAATTATCAATTATATCAATTAAAAATTAATTATAGATAGTAGTAATTCTATAGATCTAAATACTATATTTATAATTTCAGAAAATTTTCAATCGAAAAAATTTTGTATAAATATTGTATATTTTTGCTGTAAATAATATAGATATATATATTGTAAATATCAGATACAAAAAATATAGTTTAATCAATTGAATATAATTAGAAAAAAATCGAAAAACTAAAAAAATTTAGCAATATTGAAATATTTACTAACTATCTGAAAAAAATTTCTGCTGTTTCAGAATTTCTAGATTTTCTGAATCTGTATATTTCCGGATTTTGAATTCAGATTTTGCTGTTAACTATAAAAAATTTATTGTTGTTCTACTATATTATAATTAAATTACTGAAAAATACTATAATTATTTATATATTGTTGAATAATAGAATTTTATATATTTTTATTTTTTCAAAAATATTGAAATAGATACTGTATAATATATTCGAATATTTTGGAACAATTTTCTAAATTTGTATATCAGATAATCGAATTCTGTATACTATAACTGTAGTATATATATCTATAATTCTGGAAATATAGTAAAATTATCTAAAAATATAGATTCTAGATTTTTCGGATTATTAGTTTATACTGAAAATCTTTTTTTCAAATATCAGAATCTATAAATCGATTAAACAATTTCCAAAATAAAATTACAAAATTATTATCAAATTTATATAATCGATATTATTTCTAATTATAATTCTATTTTTTCAGATAATTTTATTTTTAATTTTATAAATATCAAATAAACTGTAAAAATTTTGTCGAAAAAACTGTATAAATCTATATTTTTTATTATATAAATAATCGAAAAAAAATAAATTAGTTATAAATAATAAATTATTTTAATATACAGATCCGAATATTCAGAAAATTATATATTTTTATCCGGATATATTTAGAAAATTGTTACTATTTAATTTTTTTCTGGATTGATTTATTTTTTACAAAATTAATATAGAAAATATTTTTTTAGTCAATATCAATATATATTTTTTATCAGATAAAAAATTCTGTAAATAGAAATATTAGATTGAAAATCTATTTTATAAAAATCTAATTCAGTTGTTTTTAAATATTTGAAATTTTCCGGTTATTTTTATTTATAAATCTGATAAATTATAGTATATATATATCAATTATTAAATAATAAATCAGTTGTCTAAAAAAAAAAATATATTTTCTACCGAAAATTCAGAAATTATTGGATTATATAGATATATTTAAAATATTATCAAAAATCGATTTTATATTAGAATACTGATAAATCTATATAGATTAGAATTCGATTTTTAAAATTATATTTAATATTATTTGGAATAAATATAAATAGTTTACAATATTATTCAGATTATACAATATTTCTACAATTTTTTAGACAATTATAAATAAAATATTTCGATTCTATTTAAATCAGTTTGTAATAATATATCTGAACAATATATTTATCTATTTTCGGAATTTTGATAAATATAAAAAATATTTATAAATAGTATTAAATATATTACAGAAAAATCAGTTAATTATTTAGTTATATAAATATTTGATTGTTATATATAAATTGAAATTCTGTAATTATATTATTGATAATAAAAAAATATATTTTGTTTCTGTTAAAATTAATATTGTAAAATTGTAACTGAAATTGATTAATATATATAAAATTTATCAGTTTATAAATTTTACAATTTATTACCGATATTTTATTTACAATTTTATATATATTTATATATTATTATATAATTTGTTCAAAAAATCTGATACAATACTACAATATCAAAAATTTTATTCAATTAATTGAATAATTGTATATAAAAATATTTTCTGTATTTTAAAAAAAAATTTATCGAAATTCTGATTTTTGTTCAGACAGATTGTTCTAAATTATTTACTATCAAAATAAATATATCCGAATAAACTGTTGAAATAGTATTGTTACAAAAAAAAATAGATAACTATATTTAGTTGTATTCGATAGAAAAAAATTTCAGAATACTGAATTGAATTATTCTATATATAAAAAAAAATTTCTGATTATTAAAAAAATATTGTACAAATAAAATCAGTATATCGAAAATAGTATTCAAATTATTATTGTAATCGATTACAAAAAACTAAAATATTTATAAATTATAAAAATTTATAGTAAACAATTGATACAATAGATCTATAAATTTCAAAAATATAATCTGATTATTCAATACTGTAAAAAATCGGATATAGTAATTTCTAATATATTAAACTACAAATCTGATTTTATTGAAAATAGTTCTGTAAATATATCAAAATTCTAATTGATATAGAATATTGTTTTTACTACTATACAGACAATTTCTGATTTTTTATAAACTGTAATAAAAATCTCTGAAAAAAATTGATTAACAATTATTAAATTTTTTTTTTTTGAAAAAAAAATATCAGTTGATAAATTTACTGTTCAAATAATATTTTAATTTATTATAAATTTGAATTTTCAGATAAAATCAGATATTAAAACAGAAAATTATTAATTAATTTTTATCTACAATAATAAAATTTCTATTCTGTTTTTAAAAATTGTTTTCTGTAAAAATTTTTTGTATTATTTATACAGAAAATATAGATATCTGGATTTTCTAGATTTATTGAATATTATCTAACTATATATATAATAACTACAATTGAAATAAAATATAGAATAAACAATATATTTGTATCCGGTTTACCAAATATTGTAGAATTTCCGGAAATTATTCGAAAAAAAAATAGTACAATATATAATTACTATAGATATACAATTTTTTCAATAATAGAATATAGATTTTATCGGATAGTTATCAATTATATTGAATAATAATAAATAGATTTTTATAATTATTGATTATACTACTAATTGATCTGTTATCGAAACTGTAAAAAAAACAGATAAAAAAACTATTGATTATTTTCTATATAAATATTTATTTATAAATTACAGTATATTAATTGAATTAATTTCAGATCGAAATATTAGTTTTATATCGGAAACTGTTAATTACTATTTCAAATATTTGAATACAAAATATTGTACAACAATATTTTTCTATTTACAAATCAATAGAAAAATTGAAAATTTTAATAGTCTAATCGATAATATTTTTATAAAACTATTGATAAATAAATTTATCAAATTATAGAATTTATATTTGGATACAATAATATTTACTATACAGATCCGACAGTATATAAATATAAAATATAGTTTTTACTATTTGATATATAGAATATATTTTTATATATTAAATAATAATAATTTGATAATATTCAATTCGATTACAGATCGGATCAAAAAACTGAAAATTCTGTTAAATATATAAATCAAAACTAATAAACTATTATTTAACTATATAATCAGAATAAATTGTATATATAATAGTCTAGTTACAAAAACTAGTTTTCAGAAAAATATCTGAATATTAATATAGAACAAAAATAGAAAAAAATTTAAATATAAATAGTTTAGACTGTACCGGATTCTGGAATTCTATTTATTTGAAATATATATTTTAGAAAAATTAAACAACTGTATATTATAAAATTTTATCAATAGATCTAGATTTCTGAAAACAAAAATAAAAAATCCGGAACAGTTATAAATATCTTTTACAATACAGAATATATTGAAATAATCGAAAATCAGTTTAAAATATTCCAAAAAAATTAGAAAAATTTTTGATACAGATAATTTATTATTTCGATATTCGGATTTATCTATATTTATCCGGATAGAATAAAATAAATTTAGATACAATAGTATATACTATAAACAGATAGAAAAAAAAATAATTGCAAAATATATTATTGAAAAAAATCGAATAGAAATAGACTGAAATAAATTACTATTTAAAATTTTCAGAAATAATACTGAATATAAATTCGAATATAAAAATATATTAAATAGAAAAAATATTTTTTCAAAAAATATTCAAAATAGTTAGAATATTAATATCTATAAATATATATTGTTTGAAAAATCAATTACTATTATAATTTTTTCAGTTACAAAATAAAAAACTATAATTAGAAAAAAACTATATACTATAATTAATTGATTATAGAAAAAATATTATTAAAACAAAAAAATATAAAAATCCAATAATAAAAAAATATTTCTGGAAATACCGAAAATTCTGAAAAAAAAACAAAAATTCTAATTTTATATAAAAAAATTGAAAAACAAATTATTAGAAATCGATTTTTTTGTAAACAGATTAAATTGATTATACTGTTTCAAAAATTGATACAGTCGATTATTTTCGAATTTCAGTTACTAAATTATTTCAGAAATATAATTTCAAATATTATAACAGAATTTTCAAAAATTGTTTCTATAATCAGAAAAACAGATACTAAAACAATTATCTATAAAAAATAATTGTAGATACAAATTCGAAAAAAAAATCAATTTCTAAAAATTAAAATTGACTAAAACAGAATAAACAGAAAAAATAGTTATAGAATAATAACAAATAATAATAGAAAACAATTTCTATTAAAATATTTTTTTAGAAATATCAGAACAATTGAAACTATATAAAACAAAATATTTGGAATTTATTCGATAAAAAATATTTAAAATAAAATCAAAATAACTACTATTTTTAAAATTTATAAATAATTAGTATCGGAATCAATAAAAAATTAAATAGAATTTACAAAATAAATAACTGCAGCTGTTATTCTGAAAATTATAATTGATATATAATTTTTCAAAAACAAATTTAGATAGTAATACTATAAAATAATAAAAACAGAAAATTTTTTAACAGAAACTATATTTACAATAAATATAGTCAGATAGAACTATAATATTAGTATATTGAATATAAACTAAATAAAACTGAATAAAATTAGAACAAAATTTTGGATTAGTATATTAATTGATATTACAGAAAATCAGTTGAATATATATATTCTAATTTATTTTGATATCTATTAAAAACAGAATAGAATTATTATTGATATTCAGATTAGTTAAAACTGAATTGTAAAAATTAGTTAAATATATCAAAATAGAACAGAAAAAAATTTATATTATTTTTTTTTACTATTATTTTCTATAGATTCAGATATTGTTTTATATACAGAAATATACAGAATCGAAAAAATTTTGTAAAAAATATTTTTGAATACAGACAAAAATAACAGACTAAATAGACAATATTTTCTGATAGAAAAAATAACTGTAAATTAAATAGAAATACAGAAATATTTAAAAAAAATATATATTGTTATTACTGTTTTCGATTATATAAAAATAGTTGATTAATATAAAATTATAAATCGGTATTGATAAATTTATAACTAAAAATATATTTATATAGATAATTGTATTAAACAAAAACAGAAATTTTGGATTTGGATTCTAATACAGAAAATCAATCAATTATTCT